>Ga0105239_10000392_pt1 | contig 64144 bp, 61 predicted proteins | sample KBSC44metaG_FD_92761 | JGI IMG/M metagenome (GOLD analysis project Ga0105239, IMG submission 92761) | Corn rhizosphere microbial communities from Kellogg Biological Station, Michigan, USA - KBS C4-4 metaG | ecosystem: Host-associated > Plants > Roots > Rhizosphere > Soil | place: Michigan, USA...
CCGTTGTTAACTTTATCCACAAAAATCAAGGTTATTAACAAAGAAAAAGAAGCAAAAAGAAAGCTTCAACAATAATAATAACCTATATTATTTTGTTGAAGCTAATCTAAAGGCAATGACGGCGTTTTTATAATTTCCTTTTCTCGCGTGAACGCTTATACAACTTCACCGCCATCATCAAAATAACTGCTAATGCGACCAATCCCAGCACGCCATAAATCCAATTAACAGCGCTTTTCATAACAGCCAGGAAAACTATCGCGAAAAGAAAAATTGTGGCAACCTCGTTCCAAAGACGCAATTGAGTTGAAGTCCATTTGAAGACGCTGTTGCGCATCTGTTTTATTTTAGATTCGCAAATGTGATGGTAGGCTACCAATCCTAATACAAAACCAAGCTTTATTTGCAGCCAGCCCATTTGCAGCCAAACAGGCTTCAGGCACACCATGGTAATCCCGGCTGCGATGGTTATTACCATTGACGGTATGGAGATAACATTCCACAGCCGGCGCTCCATAACCTCAAACTGTTGGGAAAGAATTGTCCGTTCGGGCTCCGGCTTATCCTGGGCCTCAGTATGATATACAAACAAACGCACAATATAAAACAGCCCCGCCATCCAGCAGACCACAAAAATGATGTGTATGGAAAGGACGTAGTCGTATATAGTGTCCATTAGAGGGATGTTGTTATACTGGGGCACCTTATTGTTTGTACTCTTTTATCACCTCCACCGCATATTTTACATTATCAAATGGGATATCCGGCATAATGCCGTGGCCCAGGTTGAAAATGTAGCCGTTCTCGTCTTTCATGCGGTCGAACAGGCGATGGATGCGTTCTTTAATTACCTTTTTATCCGCATACAAAATGTGTGGATCCAGGTTGCCCTGTACTGCAATGTTTGTAGGGAGGCGCCTTTTTATATCCAGCAGGTCAACGTTCCAGTCGATTGAAATGACGTCCGGCTTTGCTTCTGCCATTAACGGTGCAAATACTGAGCTGCCTTTGCAGAACGAAATTACAGGTATGTCTTTACGGTTCAGTTTGCTGATAATCTCAGCGATATACCTATGCGAAAACTCTTTATAATCGTCCCATGCCAATGCCTGTGCCCAGCTGTCAAATATCTGTACAGCGTTTACACCGGCTGCAATTTGAAGGTTCAAATAATCGGCGGTGACCGTAGCTATTTTTGATAAAAGCTGATGAGCCAATTCCGGCTCATTGTGTAGCATCAGCTTGGTCAGCTTAAAATCTTTCGACGAGCCGCCTTCAACCAAATAACTCATTACGGTAAATGGCGCCCCTGCAAAACCAATCAGCGGGATGCGGCCATTTAAGCGCTGCTGAATTACCTTAATGGCATCAGCTACGTATTGCAATCTGTCGCCAACGTCGGTCCGCAAATTATCTACGTCCTTTTGGGTACGTATTGGGTTGGCAAATTTAGGGCCTACACCCTGGGTAAAGCTCAAGTCGCCGCCCATGGCTTCGCCGGTTACCAATATGTCCGAAAATAATATTGCGGCATCAATGTCCAGCAAATCAACCGGCAGCATGGTTACATCGGCAGCTATCTCCGGCGTTTTGCACATTTCCAGGAAGGAATATTTGTTCTTGATATCCCAATATTCCTTCATAAAACGACCGGCCTGGCGCATCATCCATACAGGTGGACGCTCGGTCGGTTTAGAGAAAGCTGCTTTTATAAAAAGAGAGTCTTGCATTGTGTTCTTGTGTAGGGGCGTATCGCACACGCACTAACGAATATAATTTTTAAGCGGACAAGGGCGTATGCGATACGCCCCTACGTTAACGTTTCTTTATTTCATCCCGGAGGCGCTGTATAACGTCCCTCATTTTAGCATTTATGCTATCTTTATGTTTGTCGGTTAGCTCAATATAAGCCTTCGCTTTTTCAAAATTCCCCTGCCGTATGCTGATGTTGGCTACATGTACCAGCGCCGCCACGTGGTCGTTTATCGAGCGTAATGGATATTGCGCAGCCACCTCGTAATGGCGCTCAGCATCTTCAAAATCCTGTTTCTGCAGGCAAACGCCGCCCATTAAAAACTCGTAATAACCCCTGCGGTTTTTGCTAAGCCACTTCGGGTTTAATATCTCCATCAGTGTGCGCTCTGCCTTTTCATAATCTTTATGATGAAAATATCTTGCTGCAACCACTAAAGTGCCCTGCCTGATATAATCCCAGGCCAGCAGGATAATCAGCAGCAATGCAAAAAAAGCAAACTCATATAAATGCCGGTAAGCCAGCAGCATCAGCGACAAAAAAAATATGGTCCCGATAAACAGGCGTGTCCGGTTTGTAAACATTAATGCTGCGTATCTGTAAACTTATAACCTACACCACGGATTGAATGGAAATAAACCGGGTTTTTAGGGTCTGGCTCAAAGTATTTACGGAAGGTCAGGATAAAGTTATCGATGGTACGGGTTGATGGGTAAACGTCGTAATTCCAAACGGTTTCCAGTATCTGCTCGCGCGATACGGCATCGTTACGGCGCTCAATCAGCAGCTTCAGCAGCATCGTTTCCTTTTTTGTAAGCGGGGTAATGGAATCATCGCCGTTCACCAGCTCGAAAGAGTTGAAGTGGATAGTTTTGTCGCCTATCTTATAACTGTTAAACTCTTTCAGGTCATCACCTTTCAGGCTGCGTTTTACCAGGTTATTAACCCTTAAAATAAGTTCTTCCAGGTTAAATGGTTTGGTGAGGTAGTCGTCCGCGCCTTTTTTAAGACCGGCGATTTTATCCTCGTTAGTGTTCTTTGCTGTAAGGAACATGATAGGCACTTCAGAGTTCTCCAGCCTGATAGTTTCAGCAACTACAAAACCGTCAATTTCCGGCATCATAACGTCGAGTATTACCAGGTTAAAACGCTCCTCTTTAAATATCTGCAAAGCCTTTTTGCCATTGGTTGCAGTGGACACTTTGTATCCTTCAAGCTCAAGGTTAAGCTTTATCGCTTCGAGCAAATGCTCTTCGTCCTCGGCTAATAAAATTCTTTTTTTGTTTGGCATGATAATGATTTAAATAATTATGCACTAATTTTCACGAATTGAATCGAATTTCACGAATTTTAGAAAACCAACTTAAAAGCAGATTTGAGAGAACTCGTTTTAATTCGTGGAATTCGTGTCTCTATTTAATTAAACACCACCTCAAATATACTACCAACCGGCCTGTTATCCTTCACTTTTATGCTGGCCTGATGCTTATCGAGCACTTCTTTTACAATGTACAGACCTAAGCCCGTTCCTTTCGTATTTCTTGTCTCTTCGCTGCCAACCCGGTAGAACCTTTCAAAGATGCGGTTTTTCTCATGATCAGCTATACCGATACCATGGTCGGCCACTTCGAGATATATTTTTTCATCGCGCGAGAATAGCTTTACATCAACTGTCTCACACGGACCGGAATATTTTATTGCGTTCTCTATCAGGTTGGTAACCACAGAAGTAAGCGCAAATTTATCACCTGTAATTTCAATTTTTGGCTCTATTTCAGCATCTATAATCTGCTGTGTACCCTCGCATTTGGTAATCTGTAACCTGTTAACAATGCCGTCAACCAGCACCGAAAGACTGAATTTATCTTTAGGGAAATTGTAGGAATGGTTGTCGATTTTTGATGCCAGCAGCATATTCTCCACCATGTCATCCAGTCGTTCCACATCCCGCAACGACTTGCCAATAAAGTCTAAAACCTGCTCTTTTGTCAGGTCGCGCTTCTGGATGGTCTGCAATAGTATCTTTATCGATGCCAGCGGCGACTTTAATTCGTGTGTTACCGAAAGCAGGAAGTTCTTTTTTTGCTCCTGCAGCTTGCGCTCGCGGTTAATGGAGCGGTGCATAGAGTAGGCACCCACAAAAAATACAAAGATAAAAACGGAGCCTTCGCCCATTATCATGCCTATATCGGCAGGCATGTGCTTGGCCAGCAAGTAGCCCCACCAAATCAGCTCGGCTAAAGCGTAGGTAAGCAGTAAATAGAATATTATAAAAGGTCTTCTCATTTTGCCCCTAACCCCTAAAGGGGAATTTGCGCCCGGCCCCTAAAGGGGAGGCTGTTGTTAAAGATTTTTCTATATCGCCCCTTTACTCCCCCTTTAGGGGGCCGGGGGGCTACGCCCTGAATACTACTTCCAGGCTATCAAATATAGCACGTTTTGCCTTTTCCAAATCAATTTTTGTATGGGCTGATGATATAAAGCCAACCTCGTGACCGCTTGGGCCTAAATAAATGCCCCGGTTAAGCAATTCGCGGTGCAATTTTTTGAATTTATCCATGCTTGCCGCATCAATTTCATCAGCCCGGCGAATGGCTTCCTTGTCCGTAAATGCGAACCAAAAGATAGAGCCGATTACATAAACTTTGAACTTGTAATTGCGCGCGGTGGCAAAGCGTTGGATAGAATCTGTAAATTCTTCGGTTTTTTTGTTAAGGTCGCGGTAAAAGCCCATGCGGAGCAATTCGCTTAATTGCGCTATCCCTGCCGCCATCGCAACCGGGTTGCCGGATAATGTGCCTGCCTGGTAAACGCCGCCATCAGGTGATATATGGCCCATTATTTCGGCAGATGCCCCATAAGCGCCAACCGGCAAACCGCCGCCGATTATTTTACCATAAGTAATAATATCCGGTTTAATTTGATAATGCCCGGCAGCACCTTCAAAACCTAAACGGAAACCGGAAATCACTTCATCAAATATCAGCAAAGTGCCGTTCTTGGTACAAATGTCGCGCAGGTATAGCAGGTATTCCTTTTCCTGTAACAGCAGGCCATTGTTGGCAGGCACAGGCTCTATGATGATAGCGGCTATCTGATCTCTAAACTCTTCGAACGCTTTTTCAATAGCGGGTTTATCGTTCAGGGCAACTACAATAGTTTCGTCGGCAAATGATTTGGGTACGCCTGCTGATGAGGTTTCGCCGAATGTCACTAACCCCGAACCTGCTTTTACAAGCAGCGAGTCGGAATGCCCGTGATAGCAGCCCTCGAACTTTAATATTTTATCGCGTTTGGTATAGCCGCGGGCCAGCCTGATAGCCGACATAACTGCCTCAGTACCCGAGCTTACAAAACGCAGCTTTTCAATAAACTTGTTGTTCTTTAGAATCAGCTCCGCCAGCTCATTTTCAAGCCCTGTAGGCGCGCCGAACGACATGCCGTTCTGCATAACTTCGATTACCTTCTCACGCACCTTGGCGTTGTTATGACCCAGGATAAGCGGCCCCCATGAGCAGCAAAAATCGATGAACTCATTGTCGTCAGCATCCCAAAGATGAGAACCATCGCCTTTCTTTATAAAGAGCGGTGTACCATAAACCGATTTAAAGGCCCTCACCGGCGAGTTTACCCCACCCGGAAAAAATGTTTTGGCCTTTGCATACAGTTCCGCCGACTTATCCCTGCATATATCAGGTTTAGCCGTACTGCCCACTGGTTCGTTCCCCTCCGATGTAAATTTCTTTTTTATTGAATCAAACATATGCCCCCTCTAAATCTCCCCCTAAAGGGAGGAGACTTTTAATATTTAGTTTTATATTGTTTCTTTACCCACTCCGGTTCCCCCTTTAGGGGGTTAGGGGGCTACAACCATCCATTCTCCAGCACCTCCTTAGCATGATACGTTAGGATTGCTGTTGCACCTGCCCTGCGTATGCTGGTTAATACTTCGGTAACCGCGCGCTGTTCGTTAAGCCAGCCTCGTTGTGCGGCGGCTTTCAACATGGCGTATTCGCCGCTCACATTATACGCTGCAACGGGCAATTCAGTATTATCCTTTATTAATTTTATTACGTCAAGATAGGCTAAGGCCGGTTTTACCATTAAAAAATCCGCTCCTTCCAGCTCATCCAGGCTCGCTTCAATTAAGGCTTCGCGCTGGTTAGCCGGATTCATCTGGTAGGTTTTTTTATCGCCGAATTTTGGTGCTGAGTTCAAAGCATCCCTGAACGGTCCGTAAAACGCACTGGCATATTTTGCCGAGTACGACATGATAGACACATTGGTAAACTTGTTATCATCCAACACCTGGCGGATATAACCCACACGGCCATCCATCATATCACTCGGGGCGATGATATCAGCGCCCATTTGCGCATGTGCTACCGCCATTTTGCCAAGTACTTCTAAGGTCTCGTCGTTCAGTATTTCGCCATTTTCAACAATACCATCGTGACCATCGCTACTGTATGGATCCATAGCAACATCTGTAATCACACAAGCTTCCGGAAAATTCTTTTTCACCTCGCGTATGGCGCGCAGGTACAGGCTTTCTTCGCGATGGCTTTCGGTAGCATATTTATCCTTCAGCGCTTCTTCTATGTTCGGGAACAAGTCGAATGATTTTAATCCGAGCTTCAAACAGCTTTCCACTTCGCGCAGCAAGTTATCTATCGAGTAGAGATAAATGCCCGGCATAGAAGCTACTTCGCTTTTTTGGTTAACACCGTCAATAATAAATAATGGAAATATCAGGTTTGCCGCAGTGATATGCGTTTCCTGCACCATCTGGCGTATAGCTTCGCTTTTGCGGTTTCTTCTTGGCCGTTGTAACATAATTGTATTTCAACATTCCGCAGGTTTACCCTGCCTTTCGGGAATGTCAAAGGTATAGAAACTGCTGCAATTATGGGCGATGATGTTAGTTTAAAGAAATTTTATGTCTTAAAAATGATGTAGCAGAAAAGAGTCAAGAAACAAGAATCAAGAGCCAAGACAAAGAATCAAGCGGCTATGAACTATGAACCATCAACTATGAACTCCCCTCAGCACCTGTGGCTTAAACAAATTGTACCGAATACCGCCTCTGCTAAACCTACTTCATCAGGGGAGTAGGGGAGCGTATATCTTACGCCTATTTCATCCAGCTTTTTGCCGGTTGATACGCCAATGGCTATTATCTTCTGGTCGGGGTCGAGTAAATTATCTACAAAGTAAGCTTCCACATTTGATGGGCTGGTGAATACCATAATCTCGGCGCCGCTCGACTGTACGTTGTCTTCCAGTATCGTCTCGTAAACCGTAAGGTCAATAATTTTTGTTTCGGGCGATAAAGCCTGTTGTATACTGCGCATAGAGTTTTCGGCAGATGGGAACACCACGATTTTTCCGTTAGCCAACCCGGCAAATTCAGCCGCTACATCGGCAGGGTCAACGCCGTCACCGGTATAATCAACAAAATAGCCCTTCCGTCTCAGCATATCTTCCGAACCGCTGCCCATTACGCCGAATTTTACTTTTTTAGGCAGCAATGGATTTAGCTGGAAGAAATATTCCACTGCGTTTTTACTGCTGAAAAATATCCAGTCGGCATTTTTTAAGATGTAATTATCAAGTTTGGTAATTACAGCCACAGTACGTATAAGCGAGCGGGCTTCTACCTCAATATCGTTCTTTTCGAGCGCCTTGCGGAAGTAGCTCTTTTCCGAAAGCTCGCGCGATATAAACACCTTTAGCGGGAACTTGCGGTCGGCGCTAAAAAAGGTCAATACTTTTTGGGCGAGGCCGTCGGTTGACGGGGCCTCTAAAAATAACCTGTCCGGAAATTCGTCGCCTTCATCAGCCTTTGATGTGAATACCTGGTAAACGCCGTCGTCCTTGCGGCAATAACATCCCAAAGGGAGGTGGCATCCGCCGCCAAACAATTGCAGTACGGTACGCTCAACCGAAAGCTCTTCAGCAACGTTGGGATGGTTTAGCGGCTGTAGTGCCTCAAACAATTGCGCATCACTTTCGCGTATTTGTATGGCCAGCACACCTTGCGCCGGTGCAGGTACCAGTTCGGTAGGGGTTAGCTCTTCAACATAAAACTCGCTCAAGTCAAGACCAAGACGGGTAACACCAGCCTTGGCAATCATTATTGCATCGTAGTTCTCATCGCGAAGCTTACCTACACGGGTAGGCACATTGCCGCGAAGGTCCTGTATCTCGAGGTCTGGGCGATAAGCAAGCAGTTGCGCTTTACGGCGGTTGGATGATGTGCCTACTATGCCACCATATTTAACCGAAAACTTCTGGTGAACATCTACGCAATCTTTCAGTATCAGCAGTAGTTCAGCGGGGTCTTCCCGTTCTGAAACTGCTGCGATAATGAGTCCCGGAGGGTTTTCAGTCGGCAAATCTTTGTGCGAGTGTACCGCCAAATCTATAGTGCCGGCCAGTAATTCTTCTTCAAGCTCTTTGGTAAAAAAACCTTTGCCTTCCAGCTTATCGAAGCTTAAATGAAGGATACGGTCGCCCTGGGTTTTAATAATTTTTAGCTCTACATCAATGCCGAGGGCAGCCAGGCTGTCCTTTACAAAGTTTGCCTGCCATAGGGCAAGGTCGCTGCCGCGGGTTCCGATAATTAGTTTTCTATCCAAGACGCTATTTTTTTGCTTTGCAAATTTAAGGTTTTGAGGGGATGATAGGTTAGATAATTTTTGATATGAAAGTAGGGTGACTTAGAGCCCCCCGAGCGGATTCTATAAATCAGCATAAAATATCATTACTTTTGAATGGAGCATTTCCAATATCAATCGATTTTTCAATATATGACACGTGAACGTTTAAAAATAGGCGACGGCCAAATCAGCGGATACATCTCTACATTTTTAGCTACCCTTGCCTTGCTGGGTATTTTCTGCTTTATGTACCCCGAGCGGCTTACTACGCCTGAATTCCGGAACGTGTACACCAAAGAAAGCATGCAGGCACTAATGGCTATCGGGGTTATAGCCTCGTTCGGGTTTGCGCTAGCGAGCATTATTCTCAGCAAAAATATAAAATGGGCATTCCCGGGTGTAGCTATCGCCGGGATAGCGATATTGCTTGGCGCGTTTTCCGTTAAAGGCCGCGCCGTTCAAACCGTTAGCTGGCATATCGGCCTCGACTGGATGTTGCTCGACCTGCTGCTGATGACCATCATTTTTATACCGCTCGAACTGTTCTTCCCTAAAAACGATAAGCAGACGAAGTTTCACGAAGAATGGCGTACAGATTTGGTATATTTTATCATTAGCCATTTGGCCATCCAGTTTTTCGGAATTGTGAGCCAAAAACCGGCGGTGGTGTTTTTTGGGTGGATGGGTTTGGATAAAGTGCATTTATGGGTACAAAACCTGCCATTTGTTGCAGCTTTATTTTTAGCGTTTTTCACTACCGACTTTTTCCAGTATTGGGCGCACCGTTTTTTTCATACACGTGTGTCGCTCTGGCGTTTTCACTCCATTCATCACTCTACCCAAAGTATGGACTGGCTGGCCGGCAGCCGTACGCATTTTATCGATATATTTTTTACCCGCGCCATGACGTTTATCCCATTGTATGTGCTGGGTTTCTCTACGACGGTTTTCAACGTTTATATTATTTTTATCGCCATACACGCAGTGCTCATCCATGCGAATACACGTGTTAACTTTGGCTTTTTAAAATATATTTTCACTACGCCGCAATACCATCACTGGCACCATTGCGAAGACCCCAAATATTACGGGCATAATTTTGCATCGATTTTTCCTTTTATCGATATGATGTTCGGTACATATTACCTGCCCGGTAAAGAATGGCCGGCGGGAACAGGGGTTCATGAGGCCGCCTATCCCAAAGGCTTTATCAGGCAATCCATTTACCCTTTTACAAAAAGTCCGTTTGATACTGATTTGAATATGGAGGAGAGAAGTGACAGGTAGCGTTAAGCTGGAAGCTTAAGCCATGCCGCACCACGAGTTACGCTATCGCTAAACTCGCGGCAGCGTTTTAGTGATTTATCAATATATCCTTAGCCATAATCATTGGCACGCTGATATATTTTTTCTCCATGTAGTTGATTACCTTTTCGAGTACTTCGCGGCTGGCATCGTCCAGGCCTTGTACTTCGTCGGCAAATACGGAGTTAATGGCGGTATTGCGGATTTCTTTTATCTTTTCGGGCACCTGGCGCATAGCCAACTCAATGCGGCGCTGCTTTAGTTCCAGTAAAAATCCGTTTATGTTTTCTTCAATTATAGCTTCGGCGTGGGTAAGCTCTTCGTAGCGTTCCTGCAGGTTCCTTTTGGCAACCTCGTTTAACGAATGCACCTCTATAAAATTAACCGGGAAATTCAGCAGCACATCCGGATGCGTATCGTTCGGCACAGCAAGGTCGACAATAGTTTTTTTACCGGTTTCGCCATTCAATAAGCCTTCGTAAATTTCGGGAGTGATGATAGGTTCGGTAGAAGAAGTGCAGGTGATGATGGCATCAAAGCCTTTACGGTATGTTTTTAAAGCCTCCAGGTCAAACGCTTCGCCGTTCAGGTCGGCAGCTAAAACGGCTGCTTTGGTAACCGTACGGTTAAAAACCGCGAAATTGGAGAACTTATGCTTCTGAAGATACTTGGAAAGGTTCCGGTTGGTTTCGCCGGCGCCTATAATCAGTACACGGGCATTTGAGCAAAGGTTCAGATCTTTTAGTTTTCGGTAGGCTAGAGAGACGACCGAAATCGGGTTCTTTGAAATATTTGTATGCGTATAAACTTCCTTAGCCGTCTTGACAATGCAGTTCATAAACATTCGCAAGCCATCGCCCGTAAGGCCGGCCTCGCGGCAATCTTCGTAAGCTTTGCGCAGCTGGGCTAATATTTCCTTTTCGCCAACTACAAGGCTTTCGAGCGAGCATGAGGTACGTAATAAATGTTCAAGTGCCTCGCGGTCTTCGTAAATAGCGGCTGAATCTAAAAAAGTACCGGTTGATACCGGGCAAAGGCCCATATCAATGGCATCCATAAATTGCTTCGCGAAGGCCTTGTCAACAACGTGCTGGGTAAGCAATACAAACTCTACGCGATTACAGGTACCCAGGTAAAACAACTCGGAAATATCGAATTGCTTTTTTACCCGATGGAGCCTTTCGGTTAGATTTTCCTGGCAAAGCACCAAACGTCCCAACTCCTTCAACTCAATCTGTTTATGCGTAAAAGCGATTACCTTTAGATACTTCAAAGCTATTTTAAATTTGAACCCAACAAAAGTAATAGGATTAAGAAGATGCAATGTCAATCCTTTGTCATACAGTAGTATTTAGAATGTTTATAAATAAAGCGTGTTTGGTTGACAATTAAAGTGCTTTTACCTATAAAAACCGCGTTTAAATAAGAAAACTGCAAGAAGAATTAATCCTGCAGTTTTGTTTTTTGACCATCTGACAATAATGGTAAAATATTCGGCGCGCAAAACGCGATATTCTCTTGCATTCTGATAAGTGCCCTGTTGTCGAAACTAATGAACGCGCTGATAGCTTTTGTTGAAATATTATTCCGCCGGCGGTGCTTTTTTAAGAACTGCCATCAAAGCTCCTTTTATAGTTTACTTTTCAATAATTATAGCCTCTTTACGTGATTTAGTGTAATAGGATATTGCCAGCAATGCCAGAATTATGACCGGCATAACCCTCATCGCAACCGGGTCGCCAGATGCCGTGTGCGCGATAAAAGCAGATATAAAAGTTATCGCAAAGCCTGCATATGCCCACTCTTTAATTCTCGAGACAAGGGGCGTAAGCAACACAATGCCGCCAATAAGCTTTGCAACAGCCAGCTCAACCCTGAAATATGACGGGAAGCCCAGGTGAGTAAAACCCTGTGCTATTGCTGCCTGTGTTAAGTAGGCGTAGGTGGAGTAAATCATCATTAATGCAACTATCGAAGTTGTAATCCAGTAGGTAATTTTAATTGCTTTCATCTTTTCTTTTTTATTTGATGGCAAAACTAACTACCTTTACTATCTAATATATAGTACTATCCCAAAGGATAGCGCTATCCTTTGGGATAGTATCGCAATATGGAAACACATTTTGGAGACAACGCGCAACAGCACACCGCAGAAAGCTGCACCGCGAGTATCAATGCGGTTAAAGATGCTTTATATGTTTTAAACGGCAAATGGAAACTGCCTTTGATCGTAGCGCTGTCAACCGGGCCAAAACGTTTCAATGATATTCAGCGTTCGCTTGATGGCATAACGCCTAAAATACTTTCTAAAGAGCTACAGGAACTGGAAATGAACGAATTTGTGGTGCGCAACGTTGTGCCGACCATACCGGTTAGCGTGTTGTATGAGCTTACACCTTACAGCAAATCACTCGAAAAGGTTATCGAGGAGTTAAGGTTATGGGGCATACAGCACCGCGAACGTATTGTAAAGGGTATGCGGAAAACGGCTGGTGTTTAGTACTTGCCTTTCCGACCCGTTCCAACAAAAAAATCCCGCTTTTCGGCGGGATTTTTCTATTTAACTTACTGATTTTATTATGATTTTGGGTGTGGCGATAAATCAAACGGCACCACAACTTTAAAACTGACGTTGCGGCCCATGTTAAAGATGCCGGGCTGTACACCAGCCGGTACATTGGCATTGTCGAAATACTTTAAGCGGCTCATGTTGCTCTGGTAATTTACATTGCCCAGGTTAGTACCTTCAATAAATATTTTCACAACGGGCTTTCCGGCAGCATCAACTACATCGGTACCAATGCCTGCGCTTAGCAGGTTATATCCTGCTGTGTAGGTTTCTGTGCCATACGCTGCGAAGAACCTGTTCTGTGCGCTGTAGTGGTCAAGGCCGACGAAAGCATAAACGTTTTTAAAACTACCAAATCCCGCATTGAAGTTACCGCGCAACTCGGAATGTGTGTGCAACGGCGGAATGAACGGCAGGTACTTTAAGCTATCAGCAACGGGGCCGCCTGTGCCTAAGTTCTGGCCATAGGTTAAAGCCACCGAGTTTTCAAAATGGAGCCATTTTAACGGGTGTATATCAATACTTATCTCGCCGCCGTTTATCCTGGCCTTACTTTGTACGTAAGTGAAGGTATTATAACCCTGGGTGATTACCGGCGAGCCATCCGCATTTAGCTCCTGTTGCTGGAAAATATAATTACTGATGCTGTTGTTAAATAACTCGACACTGAACGATACATTCGGCAGCGTAACGAATGCGCCAACATCCTCCTGTGTGCTAAATTCCGGCTTAAAGTTGGCATCACCTACGTGGTATATCTGCGAACCGGGGTCTGGCCCGTTTGCAGAAAGTTCGGCAATACTTGGCGCCCTGAAACCCCGGGCGATATTAGCCTTTAACAAAAAGTGGTCGGAGAAGTTGTAAGCAGCGCCGAAACTTCCGTTAAAGCCAGTAAAAGTTTTGTTTAAAACCGCAAATTGCGGAACTACGTTTGGCGCGTTTGCCGGATTGGCTCCGGTGTACAGCTGTGGATATTTACCTGCCAGGGTATCGATATAGGCCGCCTGTCCGTGAAATGAACGGCTGTCAAACCTCGCGCCTCCCGAAAGATCGAGCTTACCAAAGCTCTTCTTCAAAATCAGGAACGGGCCAATGTCAAACTGGTGATAGGCGGGTATAGGGAAATCCGTAGCATCGCCAATGGTATTGTTTTGGTATTGCCCGTTTACACCTACTGTAGTCTCATAGCCGTTACCCATGTTAAAGTTGTACTTAAAATCATAGGTGTAGGTAGTGAGGTGCAGGTTAAGCCCTGCAACATCAGCATCTTCCGGGTGCGTATATTCCCTGCGATGGCTGTACTGGTAGCCCAGGTTTACAATCAGGTTACCGTTACCCAGGTTAAAATTGCTGTTATTGTAAATGCGGTAAAGCTGCACATGCTGGTGCAATACCGGTAACTTATACGAGTTTAATTCCGATTCGGGCACAATAGTACGCGATGCATCATCTTCGGTGGTTTGTTTGGTGAATTGGCGGGTTAGCGAGTCGCGGCTGCCGTCGGGAATAGCCTGCTGGTCATCAAACAACGAGAAATTGAAATAGGATGTGCCCCAGTTTTTATTCAGGCCGACCATGAAACGGGCGTCTTTCTCTTTAAAATTAGTAGCATAAACCCTTCCATCGTGATGGTTCTGATAGTCCTTTGCTTCTTTTGCAGAAAGAATAGTTCCCCATACAAACCCGTTTTGATTGCCATACAACCGGAATGACCCGTTCAGCAGGTTATTGTTAGTACCATACGTTCCTTGCACAGAGCCCAATATCTTGCCGTTAGCAACCGGCGATGGCGTAATCAGGTTAATCACACCGCCGATTGCGTCAGAACCATAGGACAAGCTTGCAGGGCCTTTTATCACTTCCACTCTTTCAACCGAGTTTTGGTCAACTTCCACGCCGTGCTCATCTCCCCACTGCTGTCCTTCCTGGCGGATACCATCCTGCAGGGTAACCACACGATTGTAGCCAAGACCGTGTATAAATGGTTTCGATACGTTTGGCCCCGTGGTTACGGCGCTTACGCCCGGTATAGTGGCAATCATATCGATAGCGTTGCCTGCAGCAGAATGCTGGTCTATATAAGCTTTCCCAACTGCTACCATCGGCACAGGGTTGCGTTTTATCTCTGTAGCTTTGCTTACGCCGGTTATAACAACCTCGCCCGTTTCTATAGACGATACCTGCAATTGAACATCGAGCGTGCTGCTTTTGGTAAAATCAACACGCTGGTTAAACGATGCGTAACCTACATAAGTAACCTGTACCAGGTAAATACCTTTAGGCAGATTATCTAATACGTAATGGCCGTTAACATCGGTAATGGAACCGCGCCTTAAATCGGGAATACTTACGGTGGCGCCAATAATGGGTTTGCCGTCGGCTTTATCAGTTACGGTGCCCGTTATTGTACCGGCATCGTCATCCTTATTTTTTTTTCTTGCCGCGCTGGCAATTATCGTACTTAGTAATAGCAGGTATATCAGGCTTACTATTTTTATCTTGAATTTCATTTGATGTTTAGTAGGAGTTAAAGAATCCGACCGTTATGACTGGTTAACTGATGCAGTGGTTTAGCCGCAAATAACAATCAAACCAGGAAAAGCCGTTTTTAATGATGCCGTTAAAGCATTTATGCAAAATAACAGGCTAAAGGGGGAGCGCGGCCGCTTGCGAGTATGAGCGATAAGCTGGTGAAGTTGTAAACAGGCGATACATAAATAATGCTTTCAACAGGCAGCAAAGTAAGTGCTGTTTGATTGTTGCCGACAGCATTGTAATGATGCATGGTGTCGCAAAGCTTACATTTTTCGGTAACTGTTTGCTGCGCGTGGTGCTTGCTTACAGCATACGTTTGCTTAATGCTATGGTTTAATTTATGCTGATGCGCATACACCATATACTGTCCCGCAATAAAGCAGAGCAATAATATCCAGGAGGGGATAATATGGCGTTTGTTGTTCTTCACAAGCTAAGTACCAGTTACTGGCCGCAAAATTAAGTATTAAAACTGTTAATCAAGGTAACATTTTTGTGTAAATGCAACTTTATTGCGGAATTAGTTCACTGGTTTAATGGCTCATTAGTTCATTGGTACAATGCGGAAATTTTGGATAGCGTATTAATTAAGTTCAATATGCGAGCTACACCAATGAACAAGTGAACTAATGAACCAATAAACTATATTTGCCACCGTGAAACCTGCCGAGATTAATTTAAAATGGAGTGCATTGCAGCAACGCATTGCCGATGAATTTGATAACGAGAAACCCGATATAAAGGTAATGCTGTTCCTGATCGGCGTACAGGAGCTGGGCAAAGGGCCGCGCAAGTTTAGCAAGCGCCAAAAAGAAGAGCTGATGCATATTGCCAACTGCAAGTTGTTTAGCATGATGGGTTTTTATGAGTTGGAGGGACTTGACCAGGATGGCTGGCCGCACTGGAAACGCGTAGGTGTAATTCCGAATTATACACTGCTTGAACAGGAGATGGTGATAAAATCGCTGATAATTGAATATTTCCAGGAGATGGGGATGGTAGAGTAGTCCGAAAGTCAGTAAAGACGGAAAGTCCGTAAGAAGCTTCATTTGCTATCGATTGGAAAAACTTCCTATTTTTAAACCTTGATAACCTCAATTATTATGAAAAGACTTTTTACTACTGCGCTGATTTTATTTACTATCACCACAGCCTTTGCCAAAGGGCCGAAAAACCAATACGTGCGCATTAAAACAGCTTATGGCAGCTGCATCATCCGCCTGTATAACGAAACACCCAAACACCGCGACAACTTTATAAAGCTTACAAAACAGGGCTTTTACAACGGCACGCTGTTTCATCGTGTAATACAAAACTTTATGATACAGGGTGGCGACCCTGACTCAAAAGATACCACCAAAAACAAACCCGGTGCTGAATTGGGCAATGGCGATGTAGGCTATACCGTTCCGGCAGAGTTTAGAGACAGTTTATTTCACAAACGTGGCGTACTGGCCGCAGCCCGGGATGATAACCCGGCAAAAGCATCCAGCGGTTGCCAGTTTTATATTGTTGAAGGCAAACGTTTCAGCAATGGCAAATTGGATACATTAGAAAATACACGCCTGAAAGGTCACAAAATACCGGAATGGCAGCGTGAATATTATAGGTCGGTAGGTGGCGCACCTCACCTGGATCAGGGCTATACTGTTTATGGCGAAGTGGTAAGCGGTATTGATATGGTCGACCGTATTGCGGCAGTTAAAACCGGCGCAAATGACCGTCCTGAAGTTAATTTAGCGATGACTGTTGAATTACTGAGCAAAAAAGAGTGTGAGCAGTTGGACAAACTGTTAGACTTGGAACCCGCCAATTAACTCATGCAAATAAATCCGAATTCGAACTTTCGCATTCCGCAATGAAGATAATCACCTATAACGTTAACGGCATCCGTTCGGCAATCAGCAAAAACTGGCTGGCGTGGCTACAGGCTGCAGACCCGGATGTGGTTTGCCTGCAGGAAATTAAAGCCTCGCCGGATGTACTAACCGACCTTAAACTGGTTGAAGACCTCGGCTATGAGCATTACTGGTACCCCGCCGAAAAGAAGGGCTACAGCGGCACTGCCATTTTTACCAAACAAACCCCTAAACATGTGGAATACGGTTGTGGCATCAGCGACTATGACCGCGAAGGGCGTAATATCCGCGTGGATTTTGATGAAGTGTCGGTGATGAGTGTTTATTTTCCGTCTGGCTCAAGCGGCGACGACAGGCAGGCATTTAAGTACCGTTTTCTGGATGAATTCGGGCGATACCTGGAACTGCTGCAGTCGCAATGCAAAAAGCTGGTGGTATCCGGCGATTACAACATTTGCCATCGGCCTATTGATATACATAACCCAAAATCAAATGCCAATTCATCGGGCTTTTTGCCCGAAGAAAGAGAGTGGATGGAAAACTTTTTGGAGTCGGGTTATATCGATACTTTCCGGCATTTAAATAAAGAACCGCATAACTATACATGGTGGAGCTTCCGCGCCAATTCCCGCGCCAAGAATTTGGGCTGGCGTATCGATTATAATATGGCCACCCGCTCACTGGAAGAAAATATCAAACGGGCGGCTATATTGCCGGAAGCGAAACATTCAGATCATTGCCCGGTGCTGCTGGAACTGGACTTTGGGCCAATAGTTTCCTGAAGTAATTGGATTTGACAACTCTTTAAGAGTTGTCAAATCTTTACACATACAAAAACTGCCTATGAACATCAATCTGCACATCATTTTACAAAAACCTCCTGCCGGCGTTCATTTTGCCTTACAAAAAGGCCATGGCAATAACTTCGAAATTTTTGGAACGCGGCTTGCTGATGGCGGCGATTTGTCTTTTGATTTAACCATCGAAGTTAAAGGTATGGGAAAGGCAGATACACCGCAATTTGGCGGACCATTTGTGCAGGGCCCGGCGGGCGAAAAATTTATTTACATCGGTATCGGCACCTTCGCCGGCCAGGCGAACTCACCCTGGGATAGAAGACTTAAAATTCCGTTGCGGGATATAAGCTGGGAGATGGTAAATGAAGCCGCCGAAAAAGCCGGCCTGGAAACCGTTGTTCCGGGCACTGCCAAAGATGGCACCCCCACCTGCGCTACAGTAAAGCCATTTGGTGGTTGGAAACTCGCCTAAGCTTCTAACGAACAATCTTCAAAATTGATATTAACTGTAAAGTTGTCTAAAACAGGGGCCATATTTGGTTAAAGGCATGGTCATTCCGTTAATTTTAACTCTTTGACTAACGAGTATCCAAATATTTTTGTCGCTGTTTTTTACTGCTGACATAGGGCTGTCACTACCCTGTAGTTTCTTTGTTTCATAATCAAACACAACAACATTATGGAACAGCAGGAACTAACCACCACAACAGACGTAAACGTATCTCCGATGGCGTATTTAATGAAAAACTACGCTGATTATAATCTTTGGGCAAATGCTACGCTTGTAAACTGGCTGCGCACCAAACCAGCCGATGTACTGGCACAGGAAGTACCGTCGAGCTTTTCAACCATTAAAACTACCATAGCACATATCTGGCAAACCCAGCGTTACTGGCTCTCGGTAATCAGTAATACCGATCCTGGCGAATTTGGCCCGTTTAGCGGAACAATTGAGGATGCTTTTGTGGCATTGGTTGAACAATCAGACGCTTTTGCCGATTATGTTACTTCGATGACGGATAGCAAGATCAGCGAAAATACCGAAGTTATCAGCCCCTGGTTTCAATGCGATTTTCAGAATTTTGAATACATTATGCAGGTCATGAACCACAGCACTTACCACCGTGGACAAATCGTTACTATCGGCCGCAACCTTGGCTTTACCGATGCACCGATGACTGATTATAATTTTTATAATATACACGGGAAGTAAAGGAAGTTCTAAGTCTTGAGTCAATAGTCTTAAGCCAGGGATTATTTTGACTCAAGACTTAGGGCTCAACTATCGAGCCCATACCGTTCAATCTTACTGTAAAGCGTTTTACGGTCAATGTTCAGCAACTTTGCGGCTTTGGATTTATTGTATTTTACCTGGATAAGGGTTTTTTGGATAAGCTGCTTTTCATTCACCTCGTTCTGGGCCTTTAAATCCGATTCACGATTTTGGGGGATATTGTTCGATACAGAAAACAGCATTTCATCGGGCAAAGTATCTGCGCCGGCAATTTCCGAAGGGCTTAAAAGCACCATGCGCTTAATAACATTTTTAAGCTCGCGGAGGTTGCCCGGCCAGTCATATTTATGCAGGATGGCCTTCGCATCGGCCGCCAACGCGGTAACATTGCGCCCCAGCTCTACATTTGCCAGCTTTATAAAATGTTTGATGAATATATCAATATCGCCGCCCCTGGCCCTTAACGGCGTAAGCTGTATCTTAAACTCATTGATGCGGTGATACAGGTCCTGGCGGAAACCGCCGTCGCCAACGCTGTTTACAAGGTCGTCGTTAGTGGCTGTTAGTATCCTTACATTAACAGGGATCTGCTTGTTGCTGCCTAGCGGCTGTATTACTTTTTCCTGTAACGAACGGAGCAGCTTTACCTGCACGTCGTAGCTCAGGTTGCCTACCTCATCCAAAAACAAGGTGCCGCCATCTGCCCATTCAAACACGCCTTTTTTATCGGTGATAGCACCTGTGAAGGCTCCTTTAACATGCCCAAACAATTCGCTGGCGGCAAGGTCTTTCGATAATGCACCACAATCAATAGCGACAAATGGCTTAGCTGAGCGCTTGCTTTGGCGATGTATCGCCCGTGCCACATATTCCTTGCCGGTACCGCTTTCGCCCTGTATCAATATCGCCATATCGGTAGGCGCAACTACGTCTATATGCTCAAATAACTTATCAGATTGCTGCCCGGTGCCTTTCACAAATTCAGGGCTTGCCGCTATAGCAGCATCCGGTTTCTTATCACCCATCGCCTCGCCCATTATCATCAACAACTCCTCGGGGTTAACGGGTTTAGTGATATAATCAAACGCGCCCGATTGCATTGCTTTTACGGCTGTGCGCACATCGTTAAAACTGGTCATGATGATGACGGGAATATTACCGCCGTTTTCGCGGGCCTTTTCAAGCACATCCAAGCCTACACCGTCCGGTAAACGGTAGTCAAGTAATAATAGGTCGAATGTGTTTTCGGAGATAAGCTTTAAGGCGGACTTAATATTTTTTGCCGTAGCTATGTTATGGCCGTGCTTGTGTAAGAAGCCCTCCAATAATTGAGAAAACGTAGTATCGTCTTCAACTATTAATATTTTTGCCATGAGCATTTCGGTATGATGCATGGCAAAAATACAAAAGGCCCCGACATTCGGGGCCTTTTAGGGTGATAAAACAATATGATTGGGAGTTTATTGAACTATTTTACCGTCTTTGTCAAATTTCAAAGCTTTGGTTTCAGTGCCTTTTTTTACGTCTACTTCAAAATACTGAGTTGCACCGGCTGTAACCGAATAAGCATCTGTAGGCACCCATGTTTTAAAAACATCGCTGGTTAACACGGTCTTTATTGGGTCGGGAAGGGCATCCAGCTTAACAGGAGTCTTCTTTGCGGTATCGGCCTTGCTGATAACAACAGCAGTTGGGTGATTAATATTTAAAGTGTTGGCTTTTGCGGTAGCTAAACCTGCTGCAACTAATACTGCTGCTGATAAAATGAATCTTTTCATAGTATAATTTTTGTTTTTATGTATGATGCCATCTCATTATAGATAATAATGCCAGTTGACTATAAAATTGTCAAATAATTAATAATGAGAAGTTTATAAAATAATTCAGAAAATGTATTTTGCTGACTTATTCCACAACCTGCCGTAAAAGGCAACAATTTCCCGGGGTTTGTCGTCGGAAGCGCATGCATTTCATACCTTGGATAAAACCTTTAGTATTATTGCCTGTATTATATATCCAACCGCCCCTAAATGACACTGCCACTTTACCAACGGATAAAACTTTTCAATTCCAAACTGCTGCCCGATGCGGTAAAACTAAAGTACGAGGCTATGGCCGAAAATGCTTTCCGTTATTACCGCGGCACCTGCCACTTGTTTTATGAGGATTTGGCTGCCGTTAAAAAATTTCCGGCATCGCCATATACCTGGATTTGCGGCGATCTGCACCTTGAAAATTACGGCAGCTATAAGGCCGATAACAAGCTGGTGTATTTCGACTTGAATGATTTTGATGAGAGCATACTTGCGCCCGCCTTGTGGGAACTTGCGCGGATTGTGACCAGTATCTGCATTGCGTTCGATGCTTTGGATATTGAGAAGGAAAAAGCCGAAAAAATGGCGCAGCTGTTTGTAAAAACCTATGCAAATACCCTTTGTAAAGGCAAAGCCATCAGCATAGACCCGCGCACAGCAAAAGGCATCGTTTGCGATTTTCTGAAAAATGCATCTCAAAACGACGAAACCACCATCTTAAAAAAACGGACTGATAAAAAGAAGAAGAAGGTGGTATTATTGGTTAACGACGATCGGCATTTTAAGATTAAAAGGCACCTGCGGCTCGAGCTGATGAATCATGTACAAAACTGGATTGAGCACAGTAGCGACAGCCCATACAATTATAAAGTTAAAGATGCTGTTTTCCGGGTGGCCGGTACGGGTAGTTTGGGCTTAAATCGTTACCTGTTTTTGTTAAAGAGCACCAATACAAAAAACAAGTATCTTTTGGCTGATATGAAGCAATCGCGGTCATCTGCGTTACTTCCCTATATTAAAGCCAGGCAGCCGGATTGGACATCGGAGGCAGAACGTATTATTGCTGTGCAGCAGCGTATGCAAAATGTATCCGCATCACTTTTAAGCGCTACCGAATTCAACGACGAACCTTATGTGATACAGGAGCTGCAACCGGTTAAAGACACCATAAAATTTAAGCTGATACGCGACCAATACCGCGACATTTACCAGGTTATTGATGATATGGCCCTGCTTACGGCCTCGGCACAACTGCGTAGCGGCGGCATGAACGGTTCTGCAACTATCGATGAATTAAAAGCATTCGGAGCAGATGTAAAATGGCAGGATAAGCTACTGGTTTATTGCTATGATTATTGCGCAAAAGTAAAAGACGATTACAGGCAATATTTGAATGATTACGGAAAGGGGTTGTTTGATTAGGAAAAGTTATTTTTCATCACTCCAGGGGCAGCGTAAACCAGAATGTGCTGCCTGTACCCAATTCACTGTCAACGCCGATATTGCCGCCATGCCGCCTGACAATCTCTGAGCAAATATACAGCCCCAAACCAAGCCCGGAATTTTGAAAGCCGGATGGCTCGGCGCGGTAATAACGGTCGAATAAGTGCGGGATTTTTTCCGGCGGTATACCCGGACCGGTGTCTTTGACCGCTATTTTGGCCGCATCACCCTCTTTGGTAATAATCAAATAAATATCTTTCGACTCCGGTGCATACTTAACCGCATTATTCACCAGGTTTACCACCACCTGGTCTATGCCGTGTTCATCTGCGTTTACTTTTAACTTCGTATCACCCTGCACAATCAGGCTATGCCTGCCCGCAATGCGCACGTGGCTGCAGCATGCGTTTAGCAAGTCGGCAATAACAACCGGAGCTTTTTTTAAACGTAATTCGGTTTTACTGGCGCGACTTACGTTCAGCAAATCTTCAACCAATGCACTAATCTTTTGCATGCTGCGGCTGGATTGATCTATCAGCTTTGGCAATAGTTCCGAGGTAGGGTCATGCTTTATGCGCTCAAGCAATTGCAGCGATGCCTTCAGGCTGGTTATCGGCGTTTTAAGTTCGTGACTTGCAATACTGATAAAATCGTCTTTTTGCTGCTGCAGGTGTCTAAATTCGGTGATGTCTAGCAATGTGCCTAATATTCTTACAGGCTCATTATTTTCATAATAGACCTTTCCTTGTACCCTTATCCAGTGCGTTGAACCATCGCTGTGCAAAACACGGGCTTCATAAAAAAGCTTGCTGTTCCTCATGGCCACCTCATGCGCTTCCTGCCGCGCAGCTCTGTCATCCGGATGAATTACCGACGCAAACATCTCCCACGATACCTGCCTGTCGAATCCGAATATAGCATTAAACCTGTCTGACGTAACCATCACGCGGTTTACCAGGTCAAGGTCGAATGTACCCGTCTCGGCAGCTTCAACAGCCAGCCTGATGCGCTCCTCTACATCTTCAATTTTACGGCGGGCAACTACTTTGTCTGTAACATCGATACAGAGCACCATGATAGCAGTAACCGTGCCGTCGCTTATCATTGGCTCGTATACAAAATCCAGGTAAAAAGTTTCAGGTACACCGTTTATTACCAGCGGCACCGGTGCTTCTTTGGCTATAAAAGGCACCGCGTTGCGTATTACATCGTTCATTATCGGCGCATACGATGGCGCGGCCTCCGGTATGGCATCCCAAATGGTATGGTTTTCAAGCTGCTCCCGTTCACGGGCAATCAATTGCAGGTAGCTGTCATTTACATCAAGCACCATTAAATCCCTTGCCCTGATTATGCAAATGCTAACCGGCGCCTGCCGAACCATATTGCGGAAACGGAGGTCGCTTTCAGCAAGGTCATTGTACAATTGGCGCAGGTCCTGCTGCGATTCACTCAATTCCTCGTTTGACGCGTTCAACTCCTCATTCGCTGCCCGCAATTCCTCATTTGACGCTCGCAGCTCTTCGGTTAGGCTTTGTACTTTTTCGGCATTTAAAAAACGTTCTGTTACATCTGTCGCGGTGTGTAATATGCAATAGGTTTTTCCGGCTGCATCTTTTACGGCGCGGTATTCAAAATCGAAATAAAATGTGCGCAGTTCACCATTAATATTTAGCTGGGCCGCAGTATTCGTACCGCTAATTGTTATCCCTTCATTCCATACTTTTTTAAACATATCGATGAAGGGTTGGCCTTTAAGTTCGGGCAACGCTGCTTCCAGCGTCTGTCCGAGTACGCTCTTATTTTTTCCCCAAATTTCAATCATACGGTCTGACGCATATTGAATAATTGCATCCTCCGTAATATGGATTGCGACCGCACTATTTGATGTTGATAAAACCTGTAACAGCTGCTCGTTACTTAAAAGCGGGACCGGCTGGTTCATTAATTATTTTTGGAAAAAAGGTTAACAATATAAGAGCCTGACTTGTCTGGTAATCGTTAAAATAAATCCCTGTTGAACAAGCTTAGTTTCAAAAAGCAAAAATAAAACCAATTAAATCAACAAAAGTTCTGTTTAGGCATAAAATTAACACTTTGGGGAATGCTTATTCTTTAGGGTCAATTGCAAGGGCCGGGTACCTCTTTTCGTTCATCAATTTTACCGGCTGTTTTATAAATTTATTTTGCATAAAATGAGCATGTTATAAAAAATCCACTATATTTATTTGAAATTACCTACTCAAAACAATCGCATATCAAATGGAACCTATCGCACCTACCAACGATAACGGTAAAACAGCCGGCATCGTAAGCTATTTTTCAATTATCGGATGGCTGATTGCCTATTTTGCAATTCATCAAAATAATAAAACCGAATTAGGCAGCTACCAGTTAAGGCAAACCTTGCTTTTTCACATCTGCTGGATGGCTTTGAGATGGGGCTTAGGCATTGTACTTGGCTCGTTATGGCTGGCCGGTGGCTTTTTTTCGCTTATAACTTTTCTTTGGGTGGTTAACCTCGCGTTTTTCGTTTTGTGGATTATTGGCTTTATTGGTGCAATACAGGGCGAAAAACGCGAAATTCCGCTGTTGGGCGATAAGGCGCAAACCATGTTCCCGTCAATATAAGCAGCTATTACAGCAACAGCGAATCAACAAAGTGCGCGTGCACTATGTCTTCGCAGGGCGACCATGAAAATATGGTAAAGCGGCCATCCTGTGAAGAAACGAGTGCGATCGCGTCACGCTGGTCGAACACGAACTGGGCCGCCGAAAGATGCCTGGTGCCGCCCATTTGGGATGGATGAATAGTTGTAGCCATGTTGCCAATAACCGGCTCAGTTACCAGGGTATGCTCTACCGGGCCGTTTGCTGCAAGCCCTATTTTTGCGCCAAAGGCAAGTAGTTCCAGCTGGTCATTAATCACAGTTGCCCCATCAACGGCTGTAAGCCCTGCAATACTATCAACCGAGCGGTTTACCTCCTCCTGCCACAGGTTCATGCTTTGTTCGTTAACAACCTGGCTTACCAGTAATTTCAGCTCATCAAACGCGGGCGTAACAGGATAAGTAATAGGATGGACGATTGAATCGCGCCAGGCCTCACTACCAGCAGGTACAACCAGCAAGGTGCCACCATGCCCGTGCTGCCGCATTGACGCGGCTAATTGCACCAGCACATTTACTGAGTCGTTCCAGCCGCTGGGCGAATTATAATCCAGCAGCGAGGTAAGCATAGCCGGGCAATCGGGAAGGCTTTTGCTGTACTCATCTATAATTTTCACCTGGTCGCCTTTCAGTACCGCCACATTTATAAACTTGCCGAAACCTTTTATGCGGCGGTGTTTTACCACCAGCAGTCCCGGTTCAATCACCTCTAATACAAAGCAGCAATCTGGTATGGCGCGGGTAGTGCCCCAAACATACAGCTCACCATCTTCGTCCCAAATGCCCAGGTGGATGCCGGAGCGTTCAACCGCAGGCGCCAGCTTGGTAAGCACGTATGTACTTAACAATATCCGTTCCTCAAAAATAAGCGGCTGCCCTGCTAACAATGGCGGAAGATAGGCGAGAGATATTTTGGGCGATCGGCCCTCTTCGTGGCGCAGGCTCATCCAAAAAGCAACATCAATAAGCGCTTCAACAACTCCCGATGACGGCGCTGGTGCAAGCTCTTCAGACTCGCCCTGCTGACTTGCAGTAGCCAGTAACTTTATAAAATGGCTTTCAATAGCCGGTGCCGCCGCACTTGCCGCCTGGTATGTTGATGTATAGGGCATTATCGTTTCGGGTATTGGAACCGCTAAAGTACCGTAATTATATTTTAACCGGAATAAAAGGAACAAGTATTACAAACGGATGTTTTTAATACCTGCAACCCGGTATTCGTCGAACCAAAACAACTATCCATCGGCATTTACAGATATTTTCGTCTGTTATTATTGGTATTGAAATAAATAATATTTACAATTGTGTAATAATGACACAATGAATTTATATCATTGTATTTTAATTGATTGCGACGCTGAAAACCAATTTAAGCCATAACTATGAATATAAACAGTAAACTAACAACTTTAGCAACCGTATTTGTGCTGCTAGGTTGCGCCTGTTCTGCAGCAAACGCGCAGGAAAAGGCACGGAAAGTTGTTTTGCCGCAATTAGGCAAAAGCCCGCTGAAGCAGGTTATTAACGCCATGACCCTTGAAGAAAAATCCAAGCTTGTTGTGGGTATGGGTTTTAAAATGCCGGGCATGCCGCCGCCGGCCAAGGACAAAAAGAGAGAAGCAATTGACATTGGAGGGTTTAAGTTGCCGCCGTCAGACCCGCTGGCATGGGAGATTCCCGAAAAAGTTCCGGGCGCGGCGGGCAGAACGCATGCCATTGCACGTTTGGGCATCCCATCAATAACTGTATCAGATGGCCCCGCGGGTTTGCGTATTGAGCCTAAAAGGCCAAATGATCCGGCAACTTATTATGCCACGGCCTTCCCGGTTGCCACTTTGCTGGCTTCTACCTGGGATACAGCGATGGTGCGTAGCGTAGGCGTCGCCTTTGGTAACGAAGTGCGGGAGTATGGTGTAGATATATTATTGGCGCCCGCGCTGAATATTCACCGTAACCCGCTTGGCGGCCGTAACTTTGAGTATTACTCGGAAGACCCGCTTATTGCGGGTAGCATGACGGCCGCTATTGTTAAAGGAATACAGAGTAACAATGTAGGTACATCCATTAAACACTACGCCGCCAACAACCAGGAAACACAGCGCAACAGCATCGATGCTGTGGTAAGTGAGCGTGCCATGCGCGAAATTTATCTGCGTGGTTTCGAAATGGCAGTTAAGCAGTCGCAGCCATGGACGGTAATGTCGTCATACAATAAACTGAACGGCACCTTTACCTCCGAGCGCCGGGACCTGCTCACCAGCATTCTTAAAAATGAATGGGGACTGAAAGGCCTGGTAATGACGGACTGGTTTGGCGGAAAGGATGCTGTTGCACAAATGAATGCCGGTAACGATTTACTGATGCCGGGTAATCCCGACCAATCGGACGCTATTGTGGCGGCTGTAAAAAACGGCCAGTTAACCATGATGCAGTTAAATACAAATGTGGAGCGCATATTAAAGATCATCCTTAAATCGCCAACCTTTACCAAATATAAATACTCCAACAAGCCCAACCTTGTGGCACATGCTAGGGTTGCCCGCATGGCAGCTGCTGATGGTATTATACTGCTTAAAAATGATGGAGGTACGCTGCCCTTTTCAGTAAACAAACGGGTAGCGGTATTTGGCAACACTTCATACGCCCCTATTGCCGGCGGCACCGGCAGTGGCGATGTAAACAAAGCATACAATGTATCGCTGGCAGAAGGCCTCGATAAAATGGGATATAAAGTGCAGGAAGCCCTTGCTAAAAGCTATAAAGATTACCTGGTTGATGCTAAGGCCAAACAGCCGAAGCCAAAAAACTTCTTTATGCTGCCGCCGCCAATCCCTGAAATGGATATAAGTGAGATAGTGCTGAAGGAAGCCGCGGGAGCCGATGAAGCCATTATAACCATCGGCCGCAACGCCGGTGAAGGTGCCGACCGTAAGCTGGACAACGATTACTATTTATCATTCCCCGAAAAAACGCTGATTACTAACGTAAGCAAGGCATTTCATGACCAGGGTAAAAAAGTGATTGTAGTATTGAACATTGGCGGCGTAATTGAAACGGCCAGCTGGCGCGACAATGTTGATGGAATTGTATTAGCCTGGCAGCCGGGCCTTGAAGGAGGCAACGCTATTTCGGATATCATCAGCGGCAGGGTAAACCCGTCGGGCAGGCTGGCTACCACCTTTGCCATGGACTATAAAGACGAGCCAACCGCCAAAAACTTCCCCGGCACACCGGAGGACAAGCCAACCCAGGTTACTTATGATGAGGGCATTTACGTGGGCTATCGCTATTTCGATAGCTACAAGGTTAAACCGGCTTATGAGTTTGGCTACGGCTTATCGTATACCAAATTTAAGCTGAGTGATATCAGCGCAAATAAACCCGATATGCACGGAAATGTGTCGGTAAAAGTTACGGTTACCAATACAGGTGATGCGGCAGGTAAAGAGGTGGTGCAGCTATATGTGAGCGCACCTGCCCAAAAAGAGAATAAGCCGGAACAGGAGCTAAAGGCATTTGCCAAAACGCACGTATTGGCTCCGGGACAATCGCAGTTCCTGGTGTTTACGCTGCGCGCAGGCGACCTTGCATCCTTTTACACCGATAAATCAGCCTGGATAGCTGATGCCGGCGAGTATAAAGTACATGTAGGCACATCATCGCGTAATATCGAAAAAACAGTGTCATTCAATCTTCTGAAGGATATCATAACAGAGAAAACCAGTACAGCGCTTACGCCACAGGTTACTATTGATGAATGGAAAGGCAAGTAAACTTTTAACAACTATATAACTGAACGGCCCCGTGGTGTAAAAGCTGCGGGGTTATTTTTTGCTTTGATTTCACCGATTCGAGAATGATTTTTCGCAGTTGTTTGTTTTTAAGGGTGCTCAAGAGGGCTACGCCGTTTCACCGATTGAGGATAATTGTGCTGCGCGGAAATGATTAGTATAATTGGTATGATAGCCTTATCGGATATGATAAAAAAGCGATAAATTAGGTGGATAAAATTTTATAACAATCCCCATGAAAAAAATTATACTTTTTTGTTTAGCGTGTTTGCTTTTTGCCGGCCGTTTATTGGCGCAGTCGGGAAGTGATGAATTGGTTATTAAAGACTTGGCCTGGGACCCAAAATCTCCTGCCGGTTTTGAGGAATTGAACATTCCTTCGGGAGGCAGCAAGTTGCAGGCATTTATATTAACAGCCAATGGCGCGCAAAAGCACCCTACGCTGTTGCTGCTGCATGGCTACCCGGGCAATGAGCGCAACCTTGACCTGGCACAGGTGGTGCGCTCGCATGGATGGAATGTTGTTTATTTTGATTACCGCGGTTCGTGGGGGAGCCAGGGCAAATTCAGCTTTAAAAATTCCGTAGCCGATGTAGTAAATGTGGTGGCGTGGTGTAAAGCTAACGCTGCAAAGTTTAAAATAGATACAGAAAACATAGCGCTGTTTGGCCATAGTATGGGTGGCTTTGTGTGTTTGAAAGCGTTAACGTATTTGCCGGGTGTAAAAAAAGGTTTTGCTTTATCAGCCTGGGATATCTACGGCGGTTCGCTGAGTTTTAAAGGTAAAAACATGCCTGAAGAATATGCAAAAGCTTCCGGAAGCTACTTCGTATTGAACGCTACCAGCGCCGAACTATTTAACCCGGTTGCGCAGGACCCCAACTACTTCAATCTTCACAAAAGCGTCGACGCGCTTTCATCAAAACAAATTATTATGCTTGATGAACACCATAACAACAAAGACCTGGCTGAGGATATAAAAAAGCATAACAAAGCTTATTTTGATTACCAGGTTTGGCAAACCGACCATCCTTTTACCAATAAGCGCGTATCGCTGATAAAAAAGGTATTGTGGTTTTTGGATAAATAGCCAGCGTGCGTAAAGTATCGACGATATATTGCGGATATCCTGCTTTAATTTTTGGTAAAGCTATTGAAGTTTAAAGGCTTAGTGAGGCCGGGTACCATGTTTTTGCCGGTAATATCTAATTTAAATTTATAACACTGGTTAATCCAAAATCATTAGGAGACGCTATAGCGATGGGTTTAAAAGCTATCGCTATGAAAAAAGCGGCCCCAATGTTTTAAAGCGATTCCCTGTATCATGACAGGCTAAAGGCAAGCGTTAAGATTAAATATCTATTTTTGAGACCTAATCCAACCCGTTTGCGCTACTTCTTTCACATAGCCTACCATGGCACCAACTATAGCGGCTGGCAGAAACATGCCGGTGTGACTACCGTACAGGAGGTTTTGGAAACTGCCTTGGCCAGGCTCTTAAAATTTAAGGTAAATATTAACGGCTGCGGACGTACAGACGCGCACGTACATGCCGCGCAATTCTTTTTTCATGCCGACATTGACCGGGAATTAGATGACGAGTTCTTTTTCAGGCTGAATAAAAATTTGCCGAATGATATCGCCGTTTTCGAAATAATACCCATGCAAGGTTTTCCGCATGCGCGTTTTGATGCAGTACAGCGCACGTACAACTACTTTATCCATACGCGTAAAGACCCATTTTTCAGCGGTTTTAGTTCCCTTTACCTAAATGCAAACCTTAACCTTGATGCCATGCATGCCGCGGTAGCCCTGCTGCCGCGCTATAACGATTACCAGGCTTTCTGCAAAACCTCCGACAGGCAAACAAGCACAATCTGCACCGTTTCGGCTGCCACACTCCGGGCTAACCTGAGCGGCGATAAAATTCGTTTCGAAATATCAGCCAATCGTTTTTTAAGCAAGATGGTAAGAATAATTATCGGCCGTTTATTAGAAATTGGCGAGGGGAAAATGAGTGTTGATGAATTTGAACATCACCTCATCAGCAGAGAAACGCCCAAAATAATTATCCCCGCGCATCCACAGGGGCTTTATCTGTCAAAAGTATCTTATCCATATCTTAACATCGCCCCCGAAACTACATTTACACAAATGCTGCGTGACGATATAGATACAGACTGGCCGACCTGTTAACGAATTTAATTTTTATTCACCTGGTCCGGCTCCGATACCACAATCTCCGGCCGGTTCTTAAACATCAGGAAAACACCCGTAACGCAAAGCGGCTTGCCTTTAAGATTGACAAAGTCGAGGTTTAGTTTGTTCCCTTTAACTGCAACGGTATATTTTTGATTAGGATAAACGCCGCCCATATTCAACAAAGTCAATGTATCGCTGAATATGCGCACCGAAGAAACGGTATCGCAGAGGGTCCCGGTTTTACCAAGGTTTTTGCTGAACTCATCTGCAGAGAACTTCTTTTGGGCAGAGGCGCTAAAAGCAACGCCGATGCATATAATAAGGGAAAGTAATATTTTTTTCATGTTGACTGACAATAATAATGGCGCAATAATATCAAACACTACCATCAATAAAAAGAAATGTTTGCTTTATGTCAGCCTTGTTACTCAGCCGGTTTAATTTCCTTGCGATAAGTCTTTATGGCGCGGTAAATCGAAGATGCAATTGCATCCTGGCCTTCTTCGGAGTTCAGGTATTTTTCTTCGGTATTGTTGTTGATATAACCAGTTTCAACCAGTACTGCAGGCATAGCGCTATGGGCCAAAACCAGTACGCCCTGCTCCTTAACGCCACGGCTCCTGCGGTCGTCGTGTTCTTTAAACTGCTGATTTAAAAGCTCGCCGAACAGGATGCTTTGCTTGCGGTATTTCTGCATAAAGGTATTCAGCACTATCATCGCCGTCGGGTCGTTTTCGTTGTAACCCGCGTAGTTTTTCTTATAGTCTTTTTCCTGGTAGATAGAGGCATTCTCGCGCAAGGCTTCCAGTTGTTCTTCCTTACGATGAAAACCATACACCAGCAGCATCACGCCTTTTTCCTTGTGGGCTATTTTTGCCGTTCCTTCCGGCGACGAGTTACAATGGATGGAAACGAATAAATTAGCCTTTAGCTGGTTGGCAATTTCGGCCCGTTTGTTAAGCTCTACAAACTTGTCGGTGCTGCGGGTCATCACCACGTTTACGTCCTCCATATTGTTTTTCAGGAGATGTTCGAGCTTTTTAGCGATGGCCAGGGCTACGTCCTTTTCCCTGGAAAAAGCGCCATGTGCGCCAGGGTCTTTCCCGCCATGGCCTGCATCAATCACTATAGTTTTAAACTGGAATGATTTGGTTTGCGCGCCGGCAATCTGCGTTAATGCCAGCAACAAACCAAATGTTGCGGCTATGTAGATTTTCAGGCTTTTGGCGTTCATTAAGGTAGATAAGCGGATAATTAAATAAATTGTTTCAACTTGTTTAATTAGGCCGGTTTATTGCATTTGGGGCAAAGGCCCGATGCATATAAAGTAAAGCCTTCGGCCTTAAAGCCTTTGGGCATATTTATTTCGGGCAGATGCAAGTCATCGAGACAATAAACATTTTTGCAATTGGTACAATTAAAGTGCAGGTGTTCATCGTGGTGGTGGTCTTCGCCGCAGCCGGACGAGCACATGGCATAATTGGCCGTACCATTTAAATCAAAAACTTTATGAATGATGCCCTTTTCTTCAAAAGCGCTTAGTATGCGATAGAGCGTAACACGGTCAATATCATCCATCACACTTTCCAAATCAGGCTGAGAAGTAGCCACGTTCTTTTTGGCTAACATGGAGAGCACCTTAAGGCGGGGACCTGTTTTCTTCAGATGATGCTTCTCGAGCAAATCTTCAAAATTATTACTATGCGTATGAGCCATCTTTATATTAATAATTTACGACAGCAAAGTTACTAAGAATAGTTTTAAGTCTTGAGTCATAAGTCTTAAGTCTTAAAATTTGCAAGGACTAACTAAAGACTATAGACTTAAGGCTCAGGACTAACTAATGTTTATGTCCGAAATGGAAAAGGGTATTATCTGTCCGGCAAATGGTGGTGTATTTGTAGTTAAAAAAATGTGCAGTGGCAATGAGCAAGCCGCCGAACGGCACAATAATGGCTTCGCGCCAGTTCCTGACATATAGGTGGCCCACTATTATTATCAAAAATCCACCAAATAGCAAAACTGCCGGCAATAACCTGCGATGTGAGCGGAAATAAGAGATGCCTATAGCATAAAAACCTACAAATACCGCGAACGTTATCATTCCCCACTCAAACCACGGGTTGGCTAAAAAACCCAGGCCAAACAAGGGTAAGCTGGTAATCAGCAACGGCACAATCGCACAATGTATGGCACATAATACAGACGCTGTCATGCCTATACTATCGAGCTTTGATGAGTGCTTTGGTTTATCCATGGCGCAAATATACAAACAAATGCAACAGCATTGCATTTATATTCGTCGAAATTCAGTCATATAAATTCAATATTTCTTAAATGAGGTATAGCTGCCCCCAAATCTTAACACAGACTTCACATCAATTAGGCGAGTGTTAATTTAATATTATTTTAAGGTTTTCTAATAGTTTATCAATTATTACTTTTGTCACCGCTAAAGATTAGTTGTGCCCCCTATGTCATTTAAAGATGTAAAAAGTATTTGGAGAGAAACCTGGAGCGATAGCATAAAACGCCAGCAAATTATTATTGGTACCACCATAATGATGTCGGTAGTTTTTACTATGCCCTTATTTTTCACTCATATTGAAAAACGACAGGGCACATTAATCAACGACCCGGTTTTGGCAGCAATCCCCCCGCATAATGTGTCGGTGCTTATTTTCGCTGTAATATGGGGAATGGTATTGTTGGCTATGGTGAGGGCCGCATACAGGCCCTCCATCTATATAATCTACTGTTGGGCGCTTATTCCGATTACCATAGCGCGCTTTATCGCTATCAGCATTGTGCCGCTCGAGCCGCCTATTGGCCTGCAGCCTTTGATAGACCCGCTGACTGGTGTTTTTTACGGACAGCACTTTATCACTAAAGATTTATTTTTTTCGGGCCATATCGCCACTTTAACGTTAATATTTTTAAGCCTTCGGAAAAAAAGCGACAGAATTATCGGCTTTATAGCTACAATTATAGTAGCCTTTTTATTGTTGGTACAGCATATTCATTATACCATCGATATACTGGCTTCTCCTGGCATTGTATATATCTGCTACAGGGTTACCCGCCGCTTTTTGGACAAAGAGCTGGATATCAGGAAGCCTTTTCAGCGTTAATAAAAATTACGATTTAGCGTAACAAAAAATAGCCCGCCGCAACATTTTGCGACGAGCTTATATAGTTGATTAATTAGTGCGTTATTTATTGAAACCGCTGAACCAAATCTGGCGAGGCCCCAATCATCTTGATTTTGTATCTGAATCCGCCGTTAAAGGAGTCTTCTTCTTTCAAAAACTCGTGTTCCTTTTTGCTTATCCAATAGGTTTCCGAGTATTTATTGCCTTTGTATTCTCCTTCGGTAAATAGCTTCCAGCAGTCAACCTTTTCGTTGCCGAGCGTGGTAATTACCTCGCTGCCGGTAACTTTATAAAGCACCCACTCCGGCGGACTTAACCCCGCATCGTAAAAGTTAATAGCAAACGTTTTGCCCGCGGCCAGCGGCAGCATCTCGAAGGTTTCAATATCCAGGTTCCAGTTAAAGTTGGGCAACTTAAAATCAAGCGCGAAACCCTTTTGGGCGTTATTGGTAATGGTATCGGCTCCTGTAATTTTATCCGGCCCCCAGTTGTAAGCTCTCGTCTTATTCTGAACGGTTTCGGAATGGTAAAGCGGTGCAAAATCAGCTATTTTATTGATTGAATATACGCTGCGATAACTATTAGTATCGCTGCCATACCAATTTTGAGTAACAGTAAATACCTTCTCGCCGTTTTTTGTTCCGGTTTGGATATTCCGCATCCAAAGTGAAAGGCCGAGTTTCTTTTTATCCTTCGGCGCCTGGAAATACACCAGGTATTGGTTAAGCGCAGGTTTTAAATATTGCGTAAGCAGCCTTTTATCCTTCAGGTGAATGGTATCCACCTGCCCGTAAGCTACACTTACGGAATAAGCGGCTATTGTAATGATATAAATAAGCTTTTTCATAGTATTTTTTGTGTTATTCGGGTTCAATTCCAATTGACGGATATGAGGCCCGGGTTTTCGCGTTTCTTTCAAAATAATAAAGCAATAGCATCAGTGAAAGGATAATAAACTGGGTTACGGCATCATAAGAATCTGAAAAAGGGTCGCGATTATGCCAATGCGTGTAAACTGCTCCAACCATAATCAGCATAAGGCAGATAACTGCCGGCGGGCCTGTCTTCAGCTTAAAATGGAGGAGGATTCCTAAACCGCCAAGCGGCTCAACAACCATTATAAAGTACAGGAACCATGCCGCGTAGCCTGATATTTTAAAGAAATCGAGCATTTCGCCAATGTACTTTGCCTTGCCGAATGTTGTTATGATAAAAGCATTGCCCGTAATGATAGAAATTCCCCATATTGTTGTATGGATTATCTTTTGCAAAACAAGCTTATCATCCGCCGCGACCGGCATTTTCAACCCGGTGAGGATATTGATTAGCAGATACCCGAATAACAGGTACGCCACTAAGCTTCCGCATTGCAATAAAGTTGTTAAAGTATTAATAAAAGCCGCATTTTTTATCCCCGAGAAATATAGGAACCAATAGCTTAAGCTAATGATTAATGCTGCCCACTTGTACACCTTTGCCTGGCCCAAAACATATCCCGCCTTTGGCCTTATAACCAAAGCCAACACTCCGCCAACAATTAAACAAGCTATAAATATTATAAGTATCATGTTTTGCAGGTTGAATGTTTATGGATATAAATCGGTATATCGGCTTGCCGTCACAGGTTTTGGTTTCCGGCTTCATGATAGAGCCATGTCCCGACGCCGATTCTTATTATAGGAAACAAAATCCTGGTCGGCGGCTCAAAACATCACCGACCAGGTTATAATAATTCCTATAACTATCGCCTTAATAATCCAGCATATCAATTGCATAATTTTTGTGCTCTAATTCTAATTAATACCTCAATCCAACCAATCTCTAATCACCTGCCTCCAACCTCTAATTAATATCCTTCCCCTCTTGCAATGTCTTAATCATTTTCGCCATTCCATCCTTCTGCGGTTTGCTTGGTGCCTGTGTCTCTGCTTTTTGTATATAGGCTATGGCTTTTTTATAGTCACCCAGACCCGAATAGCCTCTGCCTAAACCTGCGTTGGTAATGTATTCATCAGGGTGCCTGTCATAATTGAATTTGTAAACGTCAAAAGCCTCCTTCGCTTTTTTTTCGGCCGACAGTGATCTGCCGTACCGAAAGAGTTCGCCTACGCTGCCAAGGGGCAAAGCTTTTTTCATAACAGCATCCGCATCGCTGCCACGGCCAAGGGCTTGCAACACATGGGCTTTTGTAGTCCATGCCCCAAACTCCTTATCGCCGCCGAAGATTTTGCTGGTCGCTGTGTCTGCCCACAGATTAGCCTCTTCAAGATTTACTTTATTTTGCGCACAATAATCTGCGGCCTGGCTCCAGCCTTCCCAAACAAAACCTTTCTCGTTGCGCAATTCCTGCCTGAAAAGGGCAACCTGGTTTGCAACGGCATCACTCTCTATTTTAAAAGGGATCATCAATTTTTCCCATTGCAACTGTACTGTGGCGCTGCCGGGTGTTTCATCAGCGAACTCATATTTCAGGCGCTCCACGCTTTTGTCGGCGGGCACGGGCTTCACCTTTACGCGCAATACATCTTCTTCCGGCTTATAAAAAAAACTGCCCCAGGATGTTGAATTTTTTGAGAATATCAGTGTACACTCATCTGCTCCATAAGCAACAAAAAAACCGTACTTACCGGCTGCCAAAGGCTGGCCTTCAATTTTTACATCGTTAGAGAACTCAATACTGGTAGCTTCGTTGGCTCCGGCCCGCCAAGGTGCACTTTTAGATGGACCAAAGCCCTGGTCTACATAACCCGGGGGAACAAGCTCTCCCCATATATGGCCATCGCGTTTCTTAACTCCCGGGCGGCTATATTTAATGGTTACATCGGTTAAACCTATCTGCTCGCTAACCGATGCTCTTTTGTTATCACCATCAGGCAGCGAGGTAAGCTGAGCTTTTGCCAAACCGGTAAATCCAAGCTGGATACAGGCTGCTATCAAACAAGTATTTATTAACTTTTTCATATCAAAGGTTTTTTGTGAGGATTTAAAACGTAATTTTTAATAAAACTGAATTTTATTGGCCGTGCAGGCAAAACATTTAAACCTAATAGGTTTTATTTTAAATGGATAGGCGAAAAACATCAATAAGCGAATTTTACTTTATACTTATGATTTGTTGAATAAACACTGCCATTTATTGAAAACCCTCATCCGAAACCAAAAAGCTTTGTACATTTAAAAATGAAAGTTTTAAAGTGGAAGGCGAGTATCGCGCAATTGCAGTATCTTATCTGGGTTGGCGTATTCCTCATCGTATTTTTTACCTACCTGCCCGAGGATGGCATATACCAGGCTACAGCGTTCACATTCATTAACGGAGCTTTCTACATCCTCCTGATTTACGGCAATATTAACTTCCTTTTCCCGCGGTATTACCTGCGGGGTTATAAAATACAATATTGCATTTATGCTTTCATCTTCCTGATTGGCAGCGGCATTATCCGGGGATATATAATTATGTATCTCGAAAACCATTATTTTTCGGCAAAGCCAATGCCTATTAAACCCAGTATGTTCGTGTATTTTATTACTGCGGGCTTTCTAACTTTCCTGCTGAGTTTTATATTCCGTATTGCCATTGCTTACTTTGATTTAAAACAGCAATCGGAAAAAATATTGGTTCAAAAAAGCCAGGCTGAACTCAATTTACTGAAGTCGCAGGTGCAGCCACACTTTTTGTTTAATACGCTCAACAATATTTATTACGAGGCTTACCGGGAAGCTCCAAGAACGGCAAAGCTTATTGAACGCCTGTCGGACATTATGCGCTATTTTGTGGATGAAAGCCCTAAAGAAGAAGTATCTGTGGCCACCGAAGTACAATTTCTGGAAAATTACATCGCGCTGGAAAAAATCCGCATACGGCACGAAATCGAATTAAATTTTATAAAAGATTGCAGCCCCGACCTGCGTCTGCCGCCTATGTTGATGATGACCTTCGTGGAAAATATATTTAAGCATGGTATCGATAAATCAAGCAGCGGCAATAAGATAGAAATTTCGCTGCTTCAAAAAGATGGCTACCTGCTTTTCGAAACCCGCAACCTGGTTCACGACAAGCCCGGCACAAGTGAACATAGGGGCTTCGGTATCGAAAACCTGCGCAAGCGCCTCACGCTGCTTTATGGTACCAACTTCGAGTTGAACGTGAGCAATCCCGGCGCTTATTTTAGTGCACTTTTAAAAGTACCAGTTGCATCATGAACCTAAGCTGTATTATTATAGACGATGAGCCGAATGCAGTGAACCTGCTGGAGATACTGATTGCCCAGAACACCAGGTGGCACCTGCTGGGCAAATGTTACGATGCGTTGGAGGCCATCTCGTTTTTAAAAGAAAATAAGCCGGACTTCATATTTCTGGACATCAATATGCCGCAATTGAGCGGGATGGAGCTGGCCGGTTTACTGTCAAAGGACACTAAAATAGTATTCACCACTGCCTATTCCGAGTATGCCGCTGAAAGCTACACTTTCGAAACCGTCGATTACCTGCTGAAGCCGATAACGCTGAAGCGCTTCCTAGAGGCCATGCAGAAAATTGAACGGTATTTTATGTTTAACCAAACCAGTAAGGCACCTGTAGCCCCAACCGGAAACGAATACTTCTTTGTAAAATCAGGCAAGGTATTGCGCAAAATTTCACTGGAGGAAATCCAGTATTTCGAGGGTGAGAAAGAATATGTCCGGTTGGTAACCCCTAACGAGCAATTGCTCATATACCGCCGTTTAAAGGAAATTGATGAGCAGCTTAGTCCACCGTTTGTGCGGGTGCATAATTCATACATTGTTAATACCAAGCAAATCATCAAGATACAGGATAACCATATCTATATTGCCGCCAAACAAATCCCCATCAGCGAAAAGTTTAAGGACAAGTTTATGGCAGTGATCAGTCAGCGAATCTTTTAATTTTTTTGATTTCACCGATTTACCGCAAACCGGACACTGCTCACTGCCAACTATTTTTATTCTGCTCTTAAACTATTAATCGGATTTGCCCTTGCGGCTTTGATGGTTTTAAAGGCGATGGTTGACAGGCCCGTTATCACGCCGGCCAACAGCGCTATCGCGAACATCCACCAGCTGATGGTAATCCGGTAAGGGAAATCCTGCAGCCAGTTGTGCATAAAATACCAGGCCAGGGGCAGGGCGATAACGTTGGCTATCAGCAGCAGCTTAAAGTATTGTTTGGCAAATAGCGACACAATCCCCGCAACACCGGCTCCGATCACTTTGCGGATGCCAATCTCTTTTTCTTTTTGCGCCACCGAATAAGTTATCAGCCCAAGCAAGCCAAGGCAGGATATAAATATGGCTATAACTGCAAACGAGCCCATCATTTGCTGCTGGCGGGTGTCCTGGTCATAATCCGATTGGAACATGGCATCCAAAAAGCCAAAGGAAAAAGGAGTATCAGGATTCAGCTCTTTCCAGTGTTTTTCGGCGTATTGTACTGCCTCCTTAACCCGGCTGCCATCAAGCTTGGCTATAATTGTTGTACAGCGCAGGGGGTTTACATTCATCACGGCGCAGGCGCCGACGGTGGCATGCAGCGAGAAGTAGTGATAATTTTTCAACACGCCTGCAATTTTATATTTATAAATAATGCCATTATGCAGGTGCGATACGAATTTGCCCGGGGCGGTATTGGGGTCGAAACCGAGCTGTTTGGCTGCTTCCTCGTTAAGCAGCACCTCGTTGCCAAAATCGTGCAGTTCCGAATCTTCCTGCATGTTGGTGTTGGTAAATACCTGCGGGTTAAAATTGCCACCCGATACAAACTGCAGTCCGAGCGTTTTTACGTAGTTCTCGTCGCCAAAATCAAAAAACACTATCTGCTTATCGTTTATTGTTTTATCAGACGCATATAAGTTCATATCGCCCGATACTAATGGCGCTGTAGCCGTAGTTACCGATTTAAAAATGCCGTTATTTTTAAGCTGACCGGCCATTACGGTGCTGTTGCGCATAGCCTGCTCTCCGCTCAGATTGAGCACCAATTGCTGTTCCTGGTCGAAACCCGGCTTTGAGTTAATCATAAAATGCAGCTGCCGCCAAATAACCACAGTGGCAAACACAAGGCAGGTTGAAATGATGAACTGTGATACAATCAACACCTTCCTGACGCTGAACACACCCGTGGAATCTGCTATCTTACCTTTTAAAACCTTAACCGGTTTAAATGCCGACAGATAAAATGCAGGATATAGTCCGGCTATTAAACCGGTTGCCAGCGCAATCAGCGTAAGCCACAAAGCCAGGCTGCTGTTTTCCTTCGCCATAAATGATAGCTGCTGGTTGGTAAGGCTATTGAAAACAGGTAACGCCAAAAACGCCAAAACAGCCGAAACAACCAGTGCACACAGGCTGATGGCAATGGTCTCAATCAGGAACTGGTAACGGATAGCGCCTTTTCCTGCACCCATAACGCGGCGCACGCCAACCTCGCGGGCGCGGCTAATAGCCTGGGCCGTGGTTAAGTTCATGTAGTTTATACAACCCAGCGCCAATATAATTAGCGCGATACAACTTAGCAGGTACATGTATTTAATATTTCCCTGCTTATAAGCAAGGTAATCCTGGAACTCTTCCGAGTGCAGGTGGATATCATTAAGTGCTTGAAGACCGTTGGTGATAACATCATTATGTTCCTTCATTTCGGCGCCGGCGTGGCGTGCCAGGTAGGCGTTCAGCTTTACAGTAAGCGCCCTGGGGTCGGTGCCATGCTTTACTTTAATATAGGTATAAAAATTATCGTTTACCACCCAGCTGTTGTTGTTAGCCATTATGTTGCGGATATAGTCGCTGTTGTTTGAGGCGAAAAAATCTGCATGTATGTGGTTCAGAAAGTCTTCTTTAAATACCCCGGTAATGGTATAGATTGTTGGCCCTGCTTTTACGGTTTTGCCGATGGGCGATTTCTGTTTAAACAATTTGGCAGCCATCGTCTGCGAAAGCACAATGGTATTTGGCGCGGCAAACGCGGTTTTGCGGTCGCCCTGCGCAAAATGGAAAGTAAGCACCTCAAAAAACTGCGGGTCGACCCAATACCCCGAATCCTGGACGTATGGCGTGGCAGTACCGGCACCCTGTACTTGTACAATAACAGAACCATTTGTAGGGTCGATGCGGGTTACCTGCTCAATTTCCGGGATTTCGCTTTTAAGGTATTTGGCATAGGGCAGGCCTACGGTAGGTGCTTTGCTGTCGCCTTTAAAGGTGGAGGTGATGCGGTAAATATCGTCGCGGTTATCAAAACCCTTATCAAAGCTCAGTTCATGCTGCCAGTATAAAAACACCAGCGCACAGCAGGTTAGCCCAATGGCCAGGCTAAAAACGTTTATGGCGGTAGTGGTTTTGCGTTTCCACAGGTTGCGAACGGCGAGTTTTAAGTAGCTTTTGAACATAATTGAATTGCACTTATTTTACGAGTTGGATTAACACGAATCTTAACGAATTCTTTCGAATTGATAATGGTTTGATCAAAAATAAGGTGATGGTGAATAGGTTGTATGTTAAGTTGTTGGGTTTAACATATTTTAACGAACCTAATATTAGATGATTATTTTTGTTTGATGACCCAAAGCCCTTTAAGCAAAGAAACTTTAGAAGAAAGACTTGATGATGCCACTAGAAGTTTGCTTGAAATAGCACGGGATAACGCCTGGAATAATATAGCTGATAATTGTTTGTTTATCCTCTCAGAAAATATTAATCAATTTGATAATAAGGGCAGAAAAGCAGCAAACGACAAAAAGGTGCCTAAACCCTTAAGTGAATTAATGCCTGTTTTGCTAAAATTATATGACGATGTCTATGAGTTTGACCTATATATTTATAAGTCGTCAAAAGAACAAACGGTAATTGAAATTGAATATGCTATAAAATGGCCTGATACGCCGGCTAACACAACGCCTTATCTTCACGCGAAGATATCTATTCCTTCATATGCGGCCGAGTTTGATGTCTTCAAAACAAAAAGAAAATTCGACGTAAACTGGCAACATAATAATTTGCGACACAAATTGAACCTGTTTAAGGCAAGGTTAAGATTCAGAATCTTTCTGTTAAAGAGATGGCTTAAACGAAGAAAATAACAATGTCATGTCCCCAAAAGGACAACAACTTACGCCGTAGCCACCAGCTTACTCACACTCCGGTACACAAACTCATTAAAAATATGCCTGCGGGCAAATCTGCCCGGCGAATCGGCATTTACCAGCTTGCGGTAAACCTCTTTTGGAACATCAAAGTATTCGTATGCATTGCCATCTAAAAAGTACACGGTTAACACCTGCTGTTTGTACTCAAAGTCAGCTATGTTTGATGTGGTAATGGTGATGGTGTAGTCTGCAAATGTTTGGGCGCGGGTTTCAGGCGCTATACTTACCAAAAAGTGATAAGCCTCAATTATGGTTTTGCTTTTCTCTTCGGCTTCCAGCTTCAGCGTTTCGTCATGGTTGAATTTATCCGGGTGCCAGGTTTTCATCAACGCGCGATACACCGTTTTCAATTCCTGCAGCTCAGCGGCTTCATTAACATTCAGCAGTTTCCTGTAATCGACAATCTTTTTCATAATGCGTAATCTTTAACTTATTGTCGTTGAATTGGAAGGCCGGAGGCGCTGTTCAAGAAAATAATTTTGCAAAGGTACGCTTTATCAGGCAGAAAAAATCACATGGTTAGCTTTTGGTTATGTGGAAGGCTCTCCCACATTTATTCATCGCTATCAACTTCAAGGTTTAATCCCCTTGAGCATTGTTAATTAGTGTTAACTAAATGGGTACAAATAACTAATAGCGCCACGACTTCAAATCCGCATCCTTTGGCGCCCTGGTCTTAATTTCATCCGCCCATTTTTTAATAAACATCTGGTTATAACGCAGGCGGCTGATGTAGTTCGGCTGGGTGTGGTCGCCGTTCCAGCAGTGCTCTGCGCGGTCGCCGTAATCTATTGTGCAGCTGCAGTTGGGGTTGTTGAGTTTCTTCAGCATATCTTCGGCAGTGTACACGGCATCGTTTAAGTAATAAGTATCCATATCGCCAACATAAATATGGATTTTCCCTTTCAGACTATTGCCGATTTTGGGCCAGTCGCGTTTGATGATATGGGTCAAATCAAAATTGTCGCGCCAGTAGCTTGCCACCGAGCTGTCAATAGCGCCGGTGTATTTGTCAAAAATGCGCTTAGGGTAACCATCGTTATCCATCGGCGAGAATACGGCTTCCCAAATGTCGAACTGTTCGCCGCTGCGGGTGCGGCTGCCTTCGGCTTGTTCATGCTGGTTCATTTCGTGAACGGTTGCCAGCACATGCCCCAGGTAATCGCGTTCGCCGGGGCGTGGGGTCTTTTTAAAATCGCTGGTGGGGTAGTAGGCGTTTTTATCGTTGTAAAGGTCAATAGTGGTATAATGATGAAAATCTATCGGGTCGGGACAGGCCGCATAGCAGCCGTTATATTCGTTCGGATAAAACACCTGTACAGCCAGCGATATCCAGCCGCCGGTGGAGCCGCCATAAACAAACCGCGCCCAGCCTTTCCCTATGCCGCGGTAGGCTTTCTCAATTGCCGGTATCAGCTCATAAGTTACCGCATCGCCATAAGGCCCCAGGTTTGCCGAGTTTACTGCGTATGAGTCATCATAATACGGATTGGCATGATTTAGCTGTACCGCAAGCACACGCGGAAAATTTGCCCCGCTCCATTGCCTGTAAAAGTCGTATGCCTCCTGCGCCACAATTCTGTTATAACCGGTGATATGAAAGCGTGCCGACGTATCGGGCTTCATGCTTGCTGTGTCCGGCTTAACGGTGCTGAAGCCCCCCACATCATGATTAAAATGGTCTTCAAAAATGGCGAGGGGGTATTTCACATTCGTATGTTCATCAAAACCCTCGGGCAGCAAAATGTTTGCGCTCAGGTACATCGGCCGTCCCCAAAATTCGGTAAGCAGCTTGCTTTGTATACGCAGGTGTTTAATGTATTTGGTGTCTTCCGGTTCTTTTATCGGGGGGATGATTTTGGTTAAAGCCAACGTTATCTCATTGGTTGCTGCCGGGTCGAAATGTATCTTAACAGGGTCTGAATAAATATTGCCTGGCGCGATGTTCCAGTGCTGGCCCTCGCCGCGGTCCATAGGCAGCTTTACGGTTTGCCCGGTTTTTAAATGGAAGGTTTCATACTTATGCAACAGGGCTTGCACATAGTAGTCGCCGGCAGGTATATCTTTTAATCGCTCAATGGGGTAGCCGATGGCCTGTACGTCCATTAGCTGCGTTGTGCCCGGCTTCCATCCCTCCACATCAATGCCAAAAACAAGCTGGGTGGATGCACCATCGTTAATCAAAAAGCGAGGTTCGGCCTTATTGGTTTTCGACAGCAATAGCAATAAACGGCCGTCCTGTACGGATTCTTTAAGCGCCGGGTCGATACGTACCCTGAAAGTTTGCGCGGATGCTGAAACAGAAATAAGCAACAGAAAAATTAGCTTCTTCATGATGAGGAGGATTTGAGAAACTAAGATAGTGAATTAGTTGATTGAGTTAGCTATTGAGTAATAGCTATACACTTTTGCAGCAACACAACCCGGCTCGCCAGCGCTTTGTGATTAAAAATAACTCCGTTTGGTAAATAGGCCTTTAATGTGCTATTACTTACCTGTCAAACAAAAACAATCTTTGGGATAACTATGGCGGGTAAATTTCTTTCACAAAATTTTGAAAGTTCGATAATATTAGTAGCTTTGCTTTATGGAATTACTTGAGGCAAGGCAAAAGTTTATTGAGGCATGGGGAAAGCTGGGTTCAGAATGGGGCATTAACCGCACCATGGCGCAGGTGCACGCACTGCTGTTGATTAGCCCGGACGCGTTAACTACCGAGGAGATTATGGAGCAGCTCAGCATATCGCGCGGCAATGCCAATATGACCCTGCGCGACCTTATCGGCTGGGGCCTTATCGAGAAGCAGCACAGGCCAGGTGAACGTAAGGAATATTTCTTTGCCGATAAAGATGTATGGAACATAGCCCGCCAGGTTGCCAAAGAGCGCCGCAAACGCGAGCTGGAGCCGGTTATCAAAATCCTCGATGAGCTTTCGAAAGTGAAAGGCGACGAAAAGGACCCATCTTACAGAACATTCAACAAATCAATTACCGACATTAACAAGCTTGCAAAAAACGTAGATAAAACTTTTGAAACTATGCTGAAAGCTGACGAAAGCTGGTTTTGGGGCTCGATTTTAAAGGTTTTTAAATAAGCCTTTTTTTATATTCTTCATTTTCAAATTTTACTGAAAATTCAATTTTATTAATGCTTAAAATCGCTATACAATGAACGAAATATTTACACCAAAATTCAAGGGCTTTTTCTGGCCAAATGTATTTGCTATCGCGACTATCGGCCTTACCCGCTATTTCCAATTTGACGACGGACGTGAGGGCGTGTTAATCTTCTCTGAGTTTGTGATCATCCCAATTTTAATGGGGATAATGAGCTCATGGTTTTGGCGCGACCTGAAGCTGCCGGGGCGCAAACGCACGCTTTATGCCATTTATAATATTTTGCTAGCAATATTATTAAGCTTTGTGTTTTTGCATGAAGGCGTAATCTGCCTGTTAATTGTATCGCCGCTGATTATGTGTTTTGTAATAGGGGGCACATTTATAGGCGATATGATGTTTCAAAAGAATAATCAAAAACTAAACGTAAGCATCATAGCAGCTTTGATGTTTGTTTTTGTGGCAGATACCTTATCCACCCATCATTATGAAAACATGGTATCAGACACCATTATTGTTAATGCGCCGCCCGCAAAAGTTTGGCAAAACGTGGTGGCTTTTAAACGGATAAAGACGCCCGACACTTTCTGGCTTTTCAGACTGGGCATGCCCAGCCCGGTTGAGTCGACAGTGACGGGGTATTATGAAGGGGCGGGGCGTAAATGTATTTTTAGTAACGGCTATGTTTTTGATGAAAAGATTGCCACCTACCAGCCCGGCGAGAACCTTACCTTCGACGTTACCGGCCAACCCCGCGACCCCGAAATTATGAATCATATCGACATATTGCGCGGCCAGTTTCTGCTGAAAGATAACGGCAACGGAACCACAACCCTTGTTGGCAACAGCTGGTACCGGCTGTATGTGTTCCCGGTTTGGTATTATGATATTTGGGCCGAAAGCATTACCCGCAATGTGCATTTGCGGGTGATGGCGCATATTAAGGAATTGAGCGAGGTCAAGTAATATGTTTGTCTACGTCATCAGGTACCTGGGTTTCTTAAAATTTATTCCGCTGTTGCCGCTCTTTTACGACGCGTGGCTGCGGCTGTGGACATTGGCTTATTCGCCGGCAGTAATACAATGTATAGATGACATAGAGGCAGAGGTGCTAAGCTGGCCGGGAACCTATAAAACCCTGCATAAATATGGAGGCCTGCAATTAAACTGTAATGGGCGCGAACTTGGCCACATACACAGTAATGGTTTATTGGATATGCTGCTATCGCGGAAGGTAAAAGAGAAATTGTTAAAGGATGGCAGAATAACCGACCATCATTCGTTCAAAAACTCCGGTTGGATAAGCTTTTATATAATTGATCGCAGAGACGCCGACTACGCAAAAGACCTGCTTAAAATGGCCTGGCTGAAAATCCATCAAAGTGTTTAACCCTGTTTTTATTTTTTTCGTATATTTGCAGCCGCAATACTCCCTTATGGTGTAACGGTAGCACGCCTGATTCTGGTTCAGCCTGTCGTGGTTCGAATCCATGTAAGGGAACAAAGCCTTCCAATTTTTGGAGGGCTTTGCTGTTTTAAAGCCAATAAAATTCTTCAGCGCCGGGTTAAAACCCAGCGCTACAACATGAATCGAGCCGATGGCTCTTGAATTCGGGTCATTTGAAGTTTTCTTACTCATAGATTTCCTTAAGAGCCGTAGGCTCGGCCGATGTTTTAGCGCCGGGTTTCAACCCGGCGTAAGTGGCCAATAAAGCGACAATTTGATTCGCACCTATTGCTTTCGCCGTTAACTTTTCTATTTTTGATTGCTGAAAACCCCGATTAATGTCCTATACCCCCGGTTTACATATCCTGGCCGAATTCACCACCGCCAATACGCAGGCTTTGTCCTCATCCGCTAGTTGTAAGATTTTTTTTGATGAGCTTATTGCCCGGTATGCACTGCAGAATGTGGGCGAGGTTTATCATGATTTTGAGGGCGCCGGCTTTACGGGCGTGGTGTGTTTAACAGAATCGCATCTTTCCATACATACCTGGCCGGAGTTTAGCCTGGCAACGTTTGATGTGTTTTTATCCAATTATCAGAAAGATAATACGGATAAGGTGCGCGAAATCTACGCCGATGTGCTGGCTTTTTTTAATGGTGCTGAACTTAAGAAAACAGAATTGGTGAGATAATATGGCGACAGTAAATCTAAAAGCGTTTCCCTTTTCTGCGGATGTTACCTGCCCCAAATGCAGTAACATAATTACTTTGTATGACCCGGATGGCAGCGAATATTGCGTATGCTCGCAATGCAGATCGTTCATCCGTTTTACCGGGAGCAACCAGGCTATCATACAAAAACAAGCCCCGCCCGTACGTACCGAACCTGTGCTTAAACTTGGCGCCCGCGGCGTTTTAAAGGGAGTAGATTTTAAGGTAATAGGCTATATTGAAAAAAAAGAGCTGAATTCACATTACGCGTGGAGAGAGTATATTCTTTATAATTACGAAAAAGGTTACGCCACGCTTGCTGAGTTTGACGGACATTGGAATTATGTGGTTGGAAAGGAATTTTACGCTGACCTGGGCGCCTTAAAACCCAACACATGGGATTTTAAAGAGTACATGGATACAGATTTTAACCTGTATAACAAGTATACCGCTGTAACAACCGCGCTTATAGGTGAGTTCGACTGGGACATATTAACCGAACGTGCGCAGGTACGTGAATATATTGCTCCCCCGCTCATGCTTGTTTTAGAGCAAGGTAAAAGCGGCGGAGGCGGCGACTTTTACCTTGCAGAGTATACCGAAGCTAAAGAGATAGCGGAAGCCTTTAAAGCAGACCCTGATACGTTCCCGGTAAGGGATGGGATAGGCGCCAATCAGCCTTCGCTGTTTCAAAATCAATGGGAGCCTATAAAAAAAGTGACGCCTATACTGATACTTATATTGGCAGTATTAGCCTTCGTGCTTTCAATCGTCAGTCCCTCAACCATCGTAATGAACAGGAACTACGATATGTTTAGCGACACCACCAAGATTAATGAGTTTAAGCCTTTCGCCACGCCGTACTTCGAAATTAAAGGTACATCGGCAGCGTTAAATATCCTGGTATCATCAGGGGTTGATAATAACTGGATGGAAGCCAATACGGTGCTGGTAAACGAGCAAACTAACCAAAGCTGGGACGTTACCGAAAGCGTGGAATATTACCATGGGTATGAAGACGGCGAAAGCTGGTCGGAGGGTGGCCAGGAGTCGGAAAGCTTGTTATCGCATATCCCGCCTGGCAAATACCACTTAAATGTTTACCCTGCATCGGGAGACAGGTATCGCAACACCGTTCATATTACCGTTACCGCCAGGCCTGTATTATGGACCAACTTTTGGCTAATACTGCTGGCGCTGCTGGTGTACCCGGCTTTTTGCTGGTGGAGGGTACGCAGCTTTGAAAAGAAACGCTGGATGAACAGCGATTATTCACCCTATGTATCACAGCAAGAAGACGACTAAAATGAATTATATAAAACCCATACGTATATACCTGCTGGCCGTGCTGCTGGTTTTAGGCTTTTATACCTACAGCATAATTTTCGGCGTGGCATTTTGGCCCAGCAGTGTGATACGCGGTACCGAATATGCCGGCAATAACCATGCACACGGCGTGCATGTATTTTATCACAAATAAAAATTGATTTTATGAGCTTAAACGACCTAATCAGCTTTAAGTACGTCATCTCATCGGTGCTGTACTCAGTAATCGGGATTGTCATCCTGCTGGTATCCTACTGGATAATTGAAAAAATTAAGCCCGAAGATATCTGGAAGGAAATAGTTTACAAGCAAAACGTGGCGCTGGCAATTGTATGCGCTTCGTTTATGATAGCCATAGCTATTATCATCAGCTCGGCAATACACGGCTAAGGCATGAATAAAAAATTACATACCCTGCTGCTGATATCGGTTTTTGTGGTGGCAACGTGCGGACTGATTTATGAGCTGATAGCCGGCACGCTGGCGAGTTATTTATTAGGCGATTCCGTTACGCAGTTCTCTACTATCATCGGCGCATACCTGTTCTCGATGGGCATAGGTTCATGGATTTCTAAATATTTCGAGAAAAACATAATAGCCTGGTTTATCCAGCTGGAAATATTGGTAGGCCTGGTAGGCGGTACCAGCGCCACCATATTGTTTTTGGTATTCGAGAATATTGCGTCGTTCCGTGTTATATTATACAGTTTAGTGGGCCTCACCGGTATTTTGGTGGGCCTGGAAATTCCGCTGCTGATGCGGATATTGAAGGACAGGTACGAATTTAAAGACCTGGTATCGAAAGTTTTCACCTTCGATTATGTGGGCGCATTATTGGCCTCGCTCGTCTTTCCGCTATTGCTCATCCCCTATCTCGGGCTCATCAAAACATCGTTTATGGTGGGCATATTCAATATAGCCGTAGCACTGATAGTGTGCATCAGTTTTAAAAAAGAGATAAAAACAGCCAAATACCTGCAAACGGGCGCCGTAATCGGAATACTGGCGCTGCTGTTGGGCTTTGTTTATTCGGATACTATCACCAATATTTCGGAAGGTATTACTTATTCCGACACTATCATCTACTCAAAAAGCACATCGTACCAGCGCATTATATTAACAAAAAAAGGAAAAGTGTTGCGCCTGTTCCTTAATGGCAATTTGCAGTTCAGTTCGGACGATGAGTACCGCTACCACGAGGCGCTGGTGCATCCCGGATTGCAGGCCCTGCCTAATGCGCACAATGTGCTGGTAATGGGCGGAGGCGATGGACTGGCTGTACGCGAGATACTGAAATACCCGAATGTGCAATCGGTAACCTTGGTGGATTTGGATAAGGGGATGACGACCCTTTTTACCTCCAATAAAATGCTGCTTAACCTTAATAATGGTTCGCTGCTATCGCCTAAAGTTAAGCTGATAAATGCCGACGCCTTTAGCTGGCTGCGTGCCAATACCCGGAAGTTTGATTTTATGGTGATTGACTTTCCCGACCCCTCTAACTATTCGGTGGGAAAGCTTTATACCGATTCATTTTATAAACTCGCGAAAGCCTCATTGGCTCCCGGTGGTATTATGGTTGTACAGTCAACCTCGCCCTATGTGGCGCCAAAATCATTCTGGACGGTTGATAAAACGCTGCAGTCGGTTGGTCTGCATACCATTCCGTATCATAACAACGTGCCATCGTTTGGCGAGTGGGGCTACATTATGGCTACCGAAAGCCCTTATTATAAAAAGCCCGACCATTTTTTGCCGGGGATGCGTTTCATGACCAAAGAAACCCTGGATTTGATGATGTATTTTCCGAAGGATATGGCTAAGGTAAATTGCGAAGTGAACAGGCTAAATAACCAGGTGCTGGTGAAGGATTTTGAAGATGAGTGGTCGCAGGTTTTATAATAACGGTATAACAGGCGAATTGAGCCGGCGCTCATTTTTGCTGCGCGCCGGGATAGTTACAACCGGGATTTTCCTTAACGGCTGTATCCGTAAATTCGGCTCCAAACAATCGTACAAAAATATACCCGGCGCTATAAAAGGCCCGAATTCAACGGCGGGCCACGTGCTGCGCGATAAGATTTCTATACCGCCGTCATCCGGTTCAAGGACTGTAAAAACATTGATTATAGGGAGCGGCATTTCAGGACTATCTGCCGGCCGCTGGTTAAAAAAGCAGGGGTACAACGACTTTGAAATATTAGAGCTGGAAAACCATACCGGCGGCAATGCCTTTTTTGGCAAGAATGAGGTGTCGGCCTACCCGCTTGGGGCGCATTACATTACCATCGCCAATAATGAAGATAAGTTGCTGACTGATTTTTTGCAGGAAAACGGCGTAATAACCGGCTACCAAAATAACCTGCCTGTTTACAACGAATATTACCTCTGTTTCGATCCGGAAGAGCGCTTATTACTGAATGGCCAATTCCAGGAAGGACTGGTGCCTGAATTTGGCGTGCCGGATGCGGAGAAACGGCAGATTAAAAAATTCTTTCAGTTGATAGACGGCTATAAAAATAAAAAAGGGACAGACGGTAAATACGCGTTTGATATCCCGATAGCTAATAGCTCGGCTGATGAAGAATTCAGGAAGCTGGACAAGGTTTTGTTCTCCGATTATTTAAAAAGCGAAGGTTTTACATCGTCCTACCTGCTTTGGTATTTACACTATTGCTGTAAGGACGATTATGGCCAAAAAGCAGACAAGGTATCGGCTTGGGCCGGGCTGCATTATTTTGCGGCGCGCCGCGGCAAGGCTGCCAATGCCGATACCAATGCCGTGCTTACCTGGCCCGAAGGCAATGGCTGGCTGATGAAACGCCTGGCCGAGGCGGTAGATGGGCATGTAACCAAAAATCAGCTGTGTTACCAGGTAAAATTTAATGCGGAGGGTAAAGTTGAAGCTACGATGTATGACATCGCGAAGAAAACTACCAGTACGGTTATAGCCGAAAATGTAATTTTGGCCACGCCACAATTTGTAAATCAAAAGCTATTGCTAAATGCCGCCATCCCGCGACAGGTAAATTACAGCAAGTTTAGCTACTCGCCCTGGCTTATTGCCAATATAACGGTAAACCACCTGCCGCAGGCCAAGGGGACGGGCTTGTGCTGGGATAATGTGGCTTACGATACAGCGTCGGTTGGCTACGTAAATGCCCGGCAGCAATCGGTAAAGCTGGTGCAGGACAAAACAGTGCTTACCTGGTACCTGCCCTTATGCGACCGGGAGCCGCGCCTTTCGCGGCTGGCGGCCTACACGCGTACCTATGAGCAATGGCTGGACATAATGATCCCCGAGCTGGAATACATGCACCCCGGCATAACCGAAGGCATAGAGAAAGTAGAATGCTGGCTATGGGGCCACGGCATGATTGCCCCAACCGTTGATTTTATATGGGGCAGCGATACGCATAACGCCCGCCAGCCTATCAACAATAAACTGTTTTTTGCACATACCGATTTAAGCGGGATTTCAATTTTTGAAGAAGCTTTTCACCACGGCATCCATGCAGCAAACGAAGTTTTGGCAACCTATGGAAAACAGGCAAACCTATAAGCAACCCTGGCTGCACTCCATGCGCACCGATGGGATATTTATCCTGTCGCCGCCCTTTGTTGCGATGTTGCTGGTTGTTTGTTTCCCGCGCCAATTCCAGGCTGCCTCGGGCGTACCGGTTTATTATTGGCTGATATTGATTGTGTTTATTGATGTGGCCCACGTTTACAGTACACTCTATCGCACCTATTTTAAGCCACGGGAGTTTAAGAACAGTCCGATTTTATTGGCGATACCCATAGTCTGTTACATAGCGGGAGTGCTGCTGCACAGTTTTGACGGCATGTTGTTTTGGCGCATACTGGCGTACCTGGCCATTTACCATTTTATAAGGCAGCAATATGGTTTTATGCGCCTGTATTCGCGCGCCGAACAAAGCACTTACCTGCAAAGGCTGATTGATAAAATCGCCATTTATACGGCTACCATTTACCCTTTATATTACTGGCACTTTGCGGGAAAACGGAATTTCAGCTGGTTTGTAGAGAACGATGTGCTTACCTACCCCTCACATTTATTGCTGGCTATTGGCCTGGTAATTTACCTGCTGATAATCGCAATATACATAGTAAAGGAAATTACTTACTGCCTGCAATACCGGCATTTTAACGTGCCGAGGAATGTGCTTATAGGGGGCACATTTATTTCCTGGTATTTTGGTATCGTTTTTTTTAATGGCGATCTGGCATTTACCACGCTTAATGTAATCTCGCACGGCATCCCCTATATGGCGCTGGTTTACATTTTCGAAAAAAGGAAGCAGCAGAAAGATCCGCAAACACAAAATGCCCTCTTAAAATACAGTTTTGGCAAGTACTGGGGCGTGCTGCTATTTATGGCCTTGATTGTGTTGCTTGCCTATTTGGAAGAGGGCCTTTGGGATGGTTTGGTATGGCGCGATCATGGGTCGATATTCCAGGTATTTAGTTATCTGCCACAGGTAAACAATAAGCAGTTGCTGGCATTGCTGGTCCCCTTGTTGGCTTTACCACAATCTACACATTATGTGTTAGATGGTTTTATATGGCGAATAAGGAAGGGGCAGGTGTAAATTGAATGGTGGAAGGCAAAGAAATCATGTACACAAAGTGTTCCAACTGTACACAACGTTCCGCGGAACAGTACAGCAAAATGTAAACTCTAACCCGTATTACCGCATATTTGTGTAACCCCATCCCAGTACAAGACTGTTCCAAATGTTCCACCTGTACACACTGTTCCGCGGAACAGTACGGTAAAACAGCTCTTAAAATCTGGTGATAGGCGACAGGCCGATTTGTACCTTTTGTTTAAACCCGCTTAAAAGTTTATCGACAGCTCAACCTGCTCCGGCTTGCCATTGGTATTCCCAATCCATTTAGGGCCTTTTTTTACAAGGTTAATGGCTTTTTTGTCGGAGTCATCGCTCAAACTTGTTACTACGGATACGTTGCTGATAGCGCCGGTTTTATCAACCCAAAACGACAGCGAAACAGTGCCGGTCTGATGGTCTGGTGAAATGGAAGCGCCGTTAAGATATTTATCATATTTGCTCCAGCCCATTTGAGGGTGTGCGGCTGACATGTTTTTAGCATTATTTGTAAGTGTAGCTTCCTTTGGGATATCTGCAGGCGCAAGGCTGATGGTTTTCAAAGAATCACCTACTGCTGCAGAACCCGCACTTACTTTCGCTGTATTATAACCTACCCGGCTAACCATAAGTCCGCGCTTAATACCATCCGAAGGGATATAAAATTTTCCGTCCCTATCGGTAACCGCGCCAAAATTTGCACCATCGGCTTTAACTGCAACACCGGGCAGCGGCCGTCCGTCAATTTCGTCGACAATCCTGCCTTGAACAAAAAATCTTTGCGAACCAAGCGATGACGCCTTAAAATCAGCAGGCGAAGAACTTACACCAACCGCTTTGCTGGTAAGCTTTTGCTCAAGCGGGCTTACTCTCATTTTGGCGTATGCGTTTCCATTGTATTGAGTAGACTTGTCAGCGTTCACTTCTTTTAAATCATCACTCTTTTTTGCCGGCTTGTAATTCATCACCACTATTTCGTTTAAAGGCGTGGCGTCGGCCGTGTCGGCCTTTTTTGCAGCTGCATTGGCAAAAACATTATTATCGGCAGGCGGCTCCGCAATTACGGGGGCGGCCGCAGCTTCCACCGCGGGTGGCGCAGCGGCAGATTTTACTACGGTTGTTGAACGGATAATCGGCGCAGGCACTTTGGCTATCACCTGAGCGGTTACAGTAGTGTCTTTTGCTGCCGATTGTGCCGGCGGTGTTTTTTCAATCGGTTTAACGGCAATAGCAGGAGGGGGCGTAACGGTTTTTGTTTTGCTAAACATCAGCCAGCCGATAGTAAACACAACCAATATAGATGCTGCAATGGCCAGCGTTCTGAAAGGTATCAGCCGTTTTACTTTTTTCTCCTCAACGCGCTGCTGCAGTCGCCTGCTTAAATCAGTGAGCGCGGGCTGCTGGTTGCGGCCGGCTTTTTCGTACCCTTCGATGGCATCGGCCAGGAAAGGGTCATCCTGGGCACGGGCTTCCAGCCGTTGCATAGCATGGGCATCAAGCTCCCCGTTAAGGTACTTCCGTATTAATAATATATCTGCTTCGTGGTTAGCCACTGTTCTTCTCCAAACAAATTTTAAGGTTACGCTTGCCGTTTTGAATATAACTCTTCACCTCGTTAAGGCTAAAGCCGGTCATTTCTGTAATCTCTTTATAACACTTCTCATTTAAATAAAACAAACTTACCGTTTGTTTTTGGTTAGCCGGAAGCTTGTCCATACATTTCTCCAAAGCCTGCATAGCGTCTTCGCGGTTATCATCTTCAGGATGCAAAACCAGCGAAAATTCCATAACATCGTCCAAATTAATTACCTCCATCTTTTTTGATGAACGCAATTGCATCAGGCAATAGTTGCGGCTAAGCACATACAGCCAGCTTTTAAACTGCTTAATGTCGTGCTGCTTCACTTTGGTAACCAATTCTTCAAATATCCCCATCACGGCGTCCTGCGCCTGTTCTTCATCTTTTAAATATTTCAGGCAAACACCGTAAACCAGGGGCATCTGCTTTTCATACAGCTTGCCCAAAGCCGCCAGGTCGCCGCTTTCGCGGTAGCTGGTCAACAATTGCTCGTCGTCGGCATCGGTTGGTTTAACTGGTCTCCTAAAAAAATTCATTCCGGGGCGACTAAAATAATTTTTTTAAATGGTTTATGGAAATCTGTCTCCCGCTGCATCATTAGTACAAAACCAGGCTATGAAATGGTAAGGCTAGCAAAAAGCGCAAAATCAATATCAAAAAAGAACTCGCTGCTAATAAGTAAGCAAAATTAGCTGACCGATAGAAGCATGCCCGGCGTTGTGTAACCTCCAGGCTTAATGTCATTGTATCCCGCGTTATTTCCTAAGCCAAACGGATACTACTGAGGCTGACATTAATGGTTGCAAAGCAAAGGGCTGCTTCGTTTTGGCAGGGGCAGAATATCTTCCGCTTAAACTATAGTTATCGAAGTTTTTTTGCCCAAAAATTTCCCCAATTGCACTCCCGATATTCCCCTATGTTTTAAGTAAATTTAACTGAAACTATAATTTGTTTTTTTGAACGGTAATATTCTTTGATATTTGTTGGGTAGCTGAACTGGCATAACTATTGCCTAATAATTAACAGCGATGCTATCAGTTAATGCTTACAACGGGGACTTACAAAACAAGAAACTGCGAAAGCGTTAATTATAAAATACCTATTTTAGCAAAACTTAAACTATTTACCATGTGCAAACTTGTAGTAATTGACGACAACCCGACAGACCACTATATTATGCAACGTTTACTGCATAATAATTACAACTGCGAGCAGGCTACCTACACTTTCGATGGCAGGTTAGTATTAGATTATTTAGAAGAAAATAAAGATAACGGCACTATGCCCGATGTAATATTGCTTGACCTGGATATGCCGCAGCTAACAGGTTGGGAATTCCTGGATAAGCTGGAAAGCTTTAACGCCGAATCAAAGAAAAATGTGCGGGTGCACATTATGAGTTCATCTATTCGCACAGCCGATGTATTTCAGTCGAAAAAATATAATTGCGTCAACTCATTCATGACCAAGCCGCTATCGCGCGATTTGGTGAACCAGGTTTGCGAACAGGCCAATCCATACCATAACAACTAGCGGTTTAATACCGCATCGTAATAATATTTGTTTGATATTTTGAATTGCAGGGCGCAATCACAAACATAAGGCACTTTCACAGGGTGCCTTTTTTATTGACTAAAATGTTTTGAACCATGATTCGCCTGATTAAATGATTAAAAGATGTATGGCGCAAATCAGGTAATCCAAAATCAGGCGAATCATAGTTCAAAACAAACTACATCGCTGATACCCGCCAAATTTTATTCCCGGAATCGTCAGCGACCAATATGGAACCATCCGGTAAAACTGCAATACTAACCGGGCGGCCGTAAACTTTTTTCTGTGCAGCGTCGGCAATAAATCCCGTGAGGAAATCTTCAACGGTTCCAGTTGGTTTTCCACTTGCAAAGGGAGCAAATACTACTTTATATCCCACCAGCTTCGAGCTGTTCCATGAGCCATGCTGGCCTATAAAGGCGCCGTTTTGGTAATGGACCGGGAATTTTTTGCCGATATAAAATGCCAGACCCAATGATGCCGTATGTGGACCAAGTGATAAATCGGGTGTGATTGATTTGGCTACCAAATCAGAACGCTGGCCTATATGGTTAGGGTCTTCATGCTTGCCGAAATAGGCGAAGGGCCATCCATAAAAACCACCGTCTTTCACGCTGGTTAAATAATCTGGCACCAGGCTATCGCCTAAATCGTCGCGCTCGTTTACCGAGGTATAAAGCGTGTTAGTAACCGGCTCAAAATCGATACCGACAGGATTTCGTAATCCGCTGGCGAAAACCCGTTCATGGGTGCCGTCAGGGTTAATTTCCAGGATATCGGCGCGCCTGGCTTCCACTGCTAAACCATGTTCAGCATCGTTGGTGCCGGAGCCTACAGAAATATAGATTTTACTGCCATCTTTATTCGCGCGAAGGTTACGCGTCCAGTGGTTGTTGTACCCGCCGGCAGGTAATGAAAGAATTTCTTTCCCGGCTGCAGTTATGCTTGTCTGCCTGGCTTTATAAGGATATCGCCATAAAGCATCGGTATTGGCTACGTAAAACCAGTCGTTTAAAATCAGCATACCGTAAGGCTGGTTCAGGTTGCTTAAAAAAACTTGTTTTACATCGGCAACTCCATCGCCACTGGTATCGCGCAGCAGGGTAATACGGTTGGCGCTCTTGTTATAATTCTGCGCCTTACTTGCCCCGATAATATTTGCGCCGATTCTTTTTATCCCGCCCATTTCGGTGTTTGCCTCCGAAATAAATACATCGCCGTTGGCAGCTACATAAATATTGCGCGGATTATCCAGGCCATCAGCATATAAATTTATTTTGAACCCTTTAGGCGCAATGGGCATTTTGCCTTGCGGCCAACCAATTACTTCGCAAAAAGTCATGGTCGATTTTGTTTGATAAGGCGGTGGCAGCTTTACCTGCTGTTTCGCAGTTGTTACAATATTATCTGCTTTCGACGCATCGGGCCTATTTGATGAACATCCAATTGCCAGCGCGGCAGTGCATAGCGTAATTAACTGAAGACGATAGTTCATCATGAAAACAGGTATGCAATTTTAATTTTCAACCTCATATATATCTTTTTTGTTTTAGCGTTAAAAGCAATGTTCCTTTTGCCATAAAGATAAACCAATTACCGGCTTGTTTTCGGGTGCTACTGCCCAAACCACAGTCATAATAATTACATTTGGATTTTGCAATTACCTTTTTTGATTTGATTAAACCCCTATGAAACCCACCTGGCTTAAAATATTTTTACCGGCAATCGGTTTATTTTTTGCGATGCAAGGTTTTGCACAGGTTTGCACCGGCGCACTGGGTGACCCGGTAATTAACCAGGATTTCGGCTCCGGGACGAATCCGGGCGCCCCTTTACCCAGTTCCGTTACCAACTACAGCTTTTACAATATGGACTGCCCCAATGATGGCAGCTATACCATAGCCAACCAAACTAACAGCTGCTTCGGGCGCAGCTGGCACAGCCTCACTGACCATACCGGCAATCCTAACGGTTATATGATGATTGTAAATGCATCGAACGATCCCGGCCTTTTTTATACCCAAACAGCTGATGCAGGCGTATTGTGCGCTAACACCACTTATTATTTTTCGGCCTGGATAACTAATTTGATCCTTCCATCTGCTTGCGGCGGAGCATCTAGCCGACCCAATATTACATTTTCTATCGAAACGCTCGACGGGCAAAAATTAAGTCCGCCTTATAATACCGGCGATATACCACCTACCGATGCCGTAGAGTGGAATCAATACGGCACCTATTTTACGACTCCCGGAAACGTGAGCACAGTGGTTGTAAAAATGATAAATAATGCCCCCGGCGGATGTGGTAATGATTTGGCGCTGGATGATATCACCTTTCGCGCCTGTGGGCCGATAATCCAGGCGGGTTTTGGGGCGGCTACCGGTCAGGCCGTACAAGAGCTATGCGAAGGAAGCGACGGTTTGTATACTTTAAAAGCACAAGTTAACGCCAATAACCCGGTACTGCAATGGCAGGCCAACTATTACGGCAACGGCTGGGCTGATATCGACGGCAAAAACAGTAATACGCTCGACATAGCTTTCCGCAATGCCATTAAAGGCGTTTACCAATACCGGTTAGGTGTCGCCAACGGCTCTGATGTTACCTCGGTACGATGCCGGGTATATTCGGCGCCGCTGACGGTGATGGTAAATCCGCTGCCTGCTGTCCCGTCAATTCCTGATAAAACATTTTGCGAGGGCTATCCGCTCACGCTGGAAGCATCAGGAGGGGCAACGTATCGATGGACGGGACCAGGAATACAGCCCACAACCCAAAATCCACTGGTAATAAGTAGTGTTACCCCGGCTAATGAGGGTGTTTATACGGTAGTCGCAACGTCGGATAAAGGCTGCGACGCACCACCCGTACAGGTGCAGGTTAAAATAGTGCCCAAAGTTGTGGCAAGTGTTAGCGATAATGTTGCCATTTGTGCAGGGCAAACTACACAGTTGCACGCCTCGGGTGGTCTTTATTATAAGTGGACGCCATCCACAGGACTCGACCACGACGATATACCCGACCCAATTGCAAGCCCGGCAGATACTACCACCTACTCGGTAAACGTAAGTAACGACGGCTGTAATGACGACAGTAAATCGATAACTGTAGCGGTGCGGAAAAATCCGGTTGCGGATGGCGGCGGCGATAAAAAGATATTTGAAGGGCAATCGGTAAAGCTGAACGGAAAGGTTACTGGCGACGATATCACCAATATATCATGGTTCCCAACCACCGCGCTTGATGACCCGACATCTGCTACGCCTGTTGCCAACCCCACTGACGATATCAGCTATACGATGACCGTGACATCTGCAAATTGCGGCATATCAACCAGTACCGTGTTTGTACGCGTTTATAAAAAAGTCACTATTCCGAATACTTTCTCGCCCAATAGCGATGGTATTAATGATACCTGGAATATTGAGGCGCTGGTAACTTATCCCGAAAGCACTACGATGGTTTACAACCGTTACGGTAAGCTGGTGTTTAAAAGCACCGGGTATACAAAGAATTGGGATGGAACGTATAATGGCATCGTATTGCCAGCGGGCACGTACTATTATGTTATCGATTTAAAAAACGGGACGAGTAAACTGGCTGGGTGGGTGTTTATAGTGAAATGATGTAAGGGTTGATTACCGGTGCAGATTTGACAACTCTTAAAGAGTTGTCAAATCTTAATTGCGCACCCTTAGGCTTTTTTCTTAATCGTATTTTTCACCGGCCTTGCTGCTTTAACCGTTTCAAAAGCATCCTCTGCTTCGGCTTTGGTTTTTACGGGTGTGGGTTTGTCAGCTAATTCGGCAAGGATGGTTCTGCCGCCTTTTACTACCTGGTTAAGCTCAACCTTTATTTCGGTACCCAATGGCAAAAATACATCGACCCTTGAGCCGAATTTAATAAAGCCGAATTGATCGCCCTGGTCAACAACATCACCTTCTTTTACGTACCATACAATGCGGCGGGCAAGTGCGCCGGCTATCTGGCGGAACAACACAACTACACCTTCCTTGTTTTCGATGGCGATGGTGGTACGTTCATTTTCGGTAGATGATTTTGGATGCCAGGCCACCAGGTATTTGCCTTTGTGATACTTAAAGTATTTTACAACACCGGCTATCGGGTTGCGGTTAATATGCACATTCACAGGCGACATAAACACCGAAAGCTGGATTCTTTTATCTTTCAGAAACTCGGTTTCCTCGGTTTCCTCAATTACCACAACCTTGCCATCGGCCGGGCAAAGGACATATTTATCATGCTTGTCGATGCTGATTTTCGGGCTGCGAAAAAATTGAACAATGATTGCAAAAAGCAGGAATGACAGAATATAGATAATCCATTTCACCACGTGTGCTTCAGGGAAATAAAATTGAATCAGCGCATTCAATACAAAAATAAAAAGTATGCAAATGGCTAACGAGGTATATCCTTCTTTATGGAAAGTCATCATTGAGGTTGTTTGTTATCGCTGTGCAAATCTAATAATTTGAAATGAAGTAGCATCGCTTAAAATTTAACCACAGAAGCGCAGGATCACAGATGTAAGCAGATGAATGGATGACGCAGATGAAAACTTAAGATGTTATTAAGTATCTTATCAGACAGGCATCTGCGTAATCAGCGTCATCCGTTATCGTCTGCGATCTCTTTTCTCCGTGGTTAAACAGAAACAAAGTACAGGTATGTATATACAATCGGCGCTGCGAGTAGTAGGCCGTCGAACCTGTCGAGCAGGCCGCCGTGACCGGGCAGGAGGCCGCCGGAGTCTTTAACATTAATGCTACGTTTAAGCATAGATTCTACCAGATCGCCGGTTGTGCCTACTATCGATATGATAAGGGCGATAACAATCCAGTGCTGCATGGCCAGCCCGGTATAATAATGCCCCAGTATACGGGCTGCGGCAACGCTGATAATAGCACCGCCAATAAAGCCTTCCCATGTTTTTTTAGGGGAATGACGCTCAAAAAGCTTGGTGCGGCCTATTGCACGCCCTACCAGGTAAGCACCTGTATCGTTCGACCAAAGCATCACCAAAAAGCCAAGCGGAATGTACAGGTTAAAGCCACCCGCTATATAAGCCAGCGCATGAAAGAATGTAAAGGGTATGATGGTGAGTATCAGCCCCAGGTAAGTATAAGCGATATTGGTAAACGGCGCTTCCGATTTATTAAAAAGTTCAGTTACAAAAATGGCGGAGGAGGCTACCGGGATTAAAAACAATAGTTTATGCCCGGTATTCATACCTTCAAAAGCAGGCATTGTAAACACTCCCGAATAGCAAAGCACGGCGAATGCTGAAAATATCAGCGCGCCGGTCAATATGCCGACCGGAACATTGGGATTGGCAGTGCCTTGTTTTATCAGCCCATAAAACTCGAACAGGCACAGGCAACTTATCAGCAAATAGAAGCCTGCAAAAACATACGGACCCAGCATAACCGAGGCCAGCATCACTATCACAAAAATTACCCCTGTTATGGCTCTTGTTTTCATTGCGTAATCTGGTTCAGGATAAGCACCTCGATGGCATTGGCGAAGTCGTTTTGATGTACATAAACTTCAATATCGCCAAATGTGCGGTGCGATGAATCCTGTTTGTTTAATAATACAGTTTCAATATTTTGGCCGGCTAATGCTTGTTTCACCATTTCACTCTGGTAAAAGTTTGATGAAGAAAATATCCTTACCCAGTTCTTCTCCATCACTCAACGGCCGGTTTGTTTTTCAGCATCATTGTACGGTGATAGATAAACAATAACCCGCCGGTTACCACAAAGCTTACAATATAAGCAGGTGTGCTAAAAACATGCTGGTTGTTCACATCCCCGATAAATACCTTTTGTTGAAAAAGATATGTTAGCACTACAATAGTAGCATTATTTATAAAGTGCGCCCAAACACTTGTCCATATACTGCCGCTCCAGGCTACAAAGTAACCGAACAGTAGCCCCAGCAAAATACGCGGAAAAAAACCGGAATATTCCAGGTGGAAGGCGCTGAACAAAATGGCGGTTATCCAAATGGCAATGTGAATATTTTTTGTGAGCTTAAACAAGATGGTTTGCAGCACACCGCGGAACATAAACTCCTCGGCAATAGCGGTAAATAAACCAATAAAAAGCACATTCGAAAGCACATCCCACAGACCTTTCATATTCAGCATCTCCGTCATGATTTTTTCGTTGCTTTTTTCGTTTTCTTTCAGCCATTCGAGCCAATGCGGCACCGGTACCATTTGGTTCAGGTTTGACAAGAGTTCAATAAGTGGCATCGCAACAAACATTATTGCAAAAACCAATACCAATAGTCCCCAGGGGAAACGAAATGCCGGTTTAATATAACCCGGTACGTCGTTTACAATCACCCTGGAAAAAAACAGGGATGATAAAACGATGGGCAGTGTAGTACTAACGATTTGCAATATCCAAACCGCCGTTATAAAATGGGGATTAGCCGTATTAAATTGTGCAATAGCCAGGAAAGTATTGTAACCGTACAAGGCAGAAATTATCGCCATCGCTATAAAAACCCCGGCGATAAAAAAGACTATAACAATCCCCGCAAATATCAAAAACTGCACGCCCGGAAGTATCCGTTTGTCATTGTTTTCTAACTGTTTATAGGGTGTATCTATCATCTGGCGTAAAATGCGTAATTTTGCAACGAAGATAACAGATGTCTGTACAAATAGGAAATATTGATTTAGGTGAGTTCCCGCTGCTGCTGGCGCCAATGGAGGATGTGAGCGACCCTCCGTTCCGTTACGTATGTAAGCAGAATGGGGCGGATATGATGTACACCGAGTTTATCTCGAGCGAAGGCCTGATTCGCGATGCCGCAAAAAGCCGCCAGAAGCTGGATATTTTTGAATATGAGCGCCCGATAGGCATACAAATTTTCGGCAGCGATATTGAGCACATGCGCGAGGCTACTGAAATTGCCACCCTTGCCAATCCTGATCTGATGGATATTAACTATGGCTGTCCTGTTAAACAGGTGGCTTGCCGTGGGGCCGGCGCAAGCCTGCTGCAGGATATCGACAAAATGGTGGCTATGACCAAAGCCGTGGTTAACGCAACCCATTTGCCGGTAACCGTAAAAACCCGTCTCGGCTGGGACGATAATACCAAAAACGTTTATGAAGTAGCCGAGCGCCTGCAGGATGTTGGCATAAAAGCGCTCACCATACATGGCCGTACCCGTGCCCAAATGTACAAGGGCGTGGCCGACTGGCACCTCATTCGCGAGATAAAGAAAAACCCGAGAATACAAATCCCCATTTTTGGGAATGGTGATATCGATTCTCCCCAAAAGGCGGCTGAGTGGCGCATGGAATTTGGTGTGGATGGCATGATGATAGGCCGCGCGGCTATAGGCTACCCATGGATCTTCCGCGAAATAAAGCACTATTTTAATACCGGCGAATACTTGGATAAACCAACCATCGCCGAACGTGTTGAAGCCTGTACCACCCACCTGCAAAAGTCGGTTGAATGGAAGGGACCGAAAACCGGCATATTCGAAATGCGCAGGCATTACAGCAATTACTTTAAAGGGATAGAGAACTTTAAAGAATACCGCATGCGCCTGGTAACGGCTTCGGGCATAGATGAAGTGATGGAGATTTTGAATGAGGTAAGTATAAACCCACGATACGCGGAGGAAGGCATTGGGGTGTAATGGTGGGGCGTATTGGATACCACAGCCGTTAACCTAAGGACAATTTATCCTTTGTAGCGGGTTAAAGCCCCACCTAAATCCTCCCCGGTTGGGAGGACTTTAAAAAATCGAACGCCACCGCAGCTAAAGTCTCCCCTAC
>Ga0105239_10000393_pt1 | contig 64063 bp, 63 predicted proteins | sample KBSC44metaG_FD_92761 | JGI IMG/M metagenome (GOLD analysis project Ga0105239, IMG submission 92761) | Corn rhizosphere microbial communities from Kellogg Biological Station, Michigan, USA - KBS C4-4 metaG | ecosystem: Host-associated > Plants > Roots > Rhizosphere > Soil | place: Michigan, USA...
GAAAGAGCTGACAGCACCATTTGGAACGTTCGTCGTGATCACAACGAGACTCAAAAGCCACGTTTTGACGTCAAGCAGGACCTCCTTGACCTGCTTGACTTTGAGCTTTTTGTTCTCGATGCCGGTCTGGTTGCCTCGAACACGCTCGATGATGAAGAGCTTTTCATCATTGGAGAGCCGGCTCTTCATCGGGTTGTCGGGTAGGAAGAGAATGACGAATATTCCGGCGACGACGGTGATTAGTCCCCACATGAGAAAGAGAATCTGCCATGATTTGAATCGTAGGTTCGGGTGGTCGTTCGTGTAATGCAGGAAACCATAGGAGACCAGGCTGCTGACTGCTGGGGCGACCGAGGTGCCTTGATACCAAATACCCATTCGTGTGACTTGCTCCTCCCGCTTATACCACATGGATGTGAGGATTATAAGGCTAGCAGGGTCAACCCTATCAATCTATGTTGGAATGGAATTTGCCCTACCTGGGTGCAGCTGATGCCTCCAGGACACCGAGGAGGACACGAAGAGCCACAATGGGTGGGAAACTGTGACACGCCGCGTTGAGCGTCACAACGGTCCCCCAAATGACAACTAGTCAAGGAGTTAACGAAAAAAGCTTGTATTGAGTCTTCACCTTCGCATCGAAGCCTACCATTGCATCCCAAGTATTTCGCCGTTGGGAAATGTTGAATGCAAAACGACTGCAGTGGTTCGCAGAACAGGAAGGACACGTAAAAGGCCATGGCCAGATGCGAAAACCCATTGTCAGGCATGTGGGTGTCTTTGATGACGCCCATGACCGCGGCGGACGAGACTGGTTTCGCAGTAGGTTAGATATGCGGACAGCGGCGAGCTTGGGGGCTAGTAAACGTACGCAAGGTCTTGTCCGTGTACTGCAGGTAGTAGACCGCAAACATGAGCGGCATCATCATCCAGTCGACCTTGCGCATCAGCTTCTTCTCATCGATATCGGTGAGCTGTGCCGTGGCGGCATTGCTATGGAGAAACTGCAACGCCTCGTCGACATCTTTGGAGGAGGCAAGGATCTTCTCGTCCACGCTGGCGGCGCGGGATATGGTGGTGGGCTGTACTTCGATATCGTTCCCCATGTTGCAGTACCTGGTCGACGGTCTCGAGGACTGAAGCCAGAGTCCTGGAAAGCGAGGCCATATTTGACCATCCTTCAAGCACCCCTGCAGCTCTCGTTCGCTATCTTTGTTATCAAGAATTCGTTTCCAAATAGCGTCCTCAGGAGGGTCGGTCCAACTGCCGAGTACCGATCAGTGATATCTCGGGATGGTCGTTGCCCTCGGTATGGCGATAAGTGAGGTGAGTGGTCAACGGTCTGAATAATAACTTTACACTATCCACGATCTGCAAGGATCTCATCGTCGGGTATCCTCCATGGGGATGTGGCCAGTGTTAGAAGATGTTTCTCCAACTATTGGAGTATTTTAAGTTCTGAAGCCCCCCTTGGATGCGGGGGACGTTGCCTCTTTGTTGCAAGCTTCTAACAACCTTTTGCTACGGATGCCTTCTAAGGGAGGTGTTGAGACACTCGCAAGGATTGCGGATAAACGTTTAAGCCGGTTATCATGTTCAATACTCCGTCCCACACAAGGATCCTGCCTCATCCCAGGCGTTTTATCACTTGGACCTATGGCCGCGACTTTTCGCTGATCTCCTATCTTGACGATTCCAAGTGTGGTCCGCGTATCTCCGGCAAAACTATCATGCTTCTGATGGTATGGTACTCTAAGTGTTGGACCACCCCTGGCGTGATTCCTGATTGGAGACCTCGCAACGAGGTTGAGGCTGGGTGTCTAGAAAATAGCTAAGATGAATCTGGAAGGCGGACATAACTTGTTCACCAACGGCACCGCCAACGATATCTGTGCATTGATATCGAAGCGGGGCCCCTAACCCTTTGCATCTGCAGTACGTCATCTGCAATGGAAGTGGAGGACTTTGTCCTCGATGACGAATATCGTTGTTTCTCGTCCTGGCAAGGAGACAACGAAAGGTTAGGTAGGTATATGGATTGGTGCAAGCAAAACGTCGTAAGAACAGCTCTAATACCTAGGTAGCTATGAGGGAACTTGTACAGGTAGTACTTAAGGCCACCCGCCAGCTTTAACTTATCTTCGCTACCATTATTTGTTCTCGGACGCAGTTTGATTGGAATTATGCGTTCATGTTATTAACCGAGGAAGTGTTAAGCTTCATGGCTAGTGGCAAGCTCCCCGCGTCAATTACAACAAGAGGAAGTACCTCCGCTCTTGATGCGTAGAGTTAATATCATGGATGCATAAGCGCCATTGGAACAGCAATACAGGCACGACAAAGATAACACTAATCACCATATTTAATGCCGAGAGCCTGATACAGATGAGGGGAGGAAAGTGATAAGCCACCAATGGAGCAATGCTCCTTTTTTAATTAGGTTTAAAATACGGAGACCAAACCAGAGGTGATCAGGGCGACGAGCGCTGACATGCCGATGCCACCACAGAGTGAAGTCCTCAAACCCAGCGCACCATCATCGTCACCACCACCAGCACTCCTGCTATTATTGGAATCAGATGAGTTGGACCCTGTCAGGACCACACTCTCGTCCTGCCCGTCGAGATCTAAGTCGAGTCTCACATCCCTTTGGCCCAGCACGGTAGCCACTACCCAACGGGACGCGACTTCTGTGTACTCGTCATAGTAGCTCCAGTGGGCGGTAATATTGACAGGCTCGCTGCCTACGGCACACACGGGGTCGCCTGCGTTGCACCACATGGCAACGATGTCCTCGTACTCGTTCAGGTCGGCGAGCTGTTGGCCTGCACGTCCCAAGACACCATTGTAGGTCTTTCCACGACCAATATTGTACGATTCGTTTGCGGTAAAGCGAGGTGCACCAAATGTTACAGCGGCGGCGACTGTGACATGTCAGTAGGGGCGGCTAGGTATAGCTGAGGGAACTTACTGTGGGAGCCAGGGACGGTCTTCCTAGATAGCGGGGGGTTGAAGGGCTGATCACATCCAAAGAGAACCCCACCACCGCCACCCAAGATATCGCCGACAACACTTCCACCCTGAGAATAGCCAGTCAGGACAATCTTGGAATCCGGACACCTCTGAGCGTATTCAGTCATCTGAGCCTGGCCTGCGTAAGCCCCCTTGTTTGCCGACTGGCAGAATATCCCAGAATACGAAATATTCGCCGGGTAGACGACGTCTTCATAGTCACAAGACTGGCCATTTGATTCAAACAGCGCACACATCACCCCCAGCATTGCACCTCCTCGCCCTGGGTAGGGCTCGTCTGATCCCCGTGCACTAAAAACCCGCACATCATTACAGCCTTCTGGAAGGTGTGGTATAATGTTGTAGTACTCAGAATCTTCGGTGATGTCGTATTCACTTCCGTCCTCCGGGACTGGCTCGCCAGTCACTTCCACGGGCGGCGGAGGGGGTTGTTCAATGGTTGGTTCTGCGGCAGGCTGTACAGTTGTGGCAGCATCGAGTCGTGTTGTTGCGGCAGCGGCTTCTGTAGTTTCAGCTGCTAGTGATGTGGTTTCGGCATCGAATGTTGGGCTTTCCTCTTGTGCGTAGGCTGGGGTGGGGTTTAGGAGGAGGGCTGTGCTGAGGGCGGCGATCCATAATAACTTCACCATTTTTGTGTATTTCTTGCCCTTGCCTTTATTCTTGTTCTTTTGTCTCGGTTCTTCCTGGATTCCCCATTCACTTTTGTTGCCCAAAGTTTAAAGGTTGGCCTTCACGGCAAAGATTAAAACTCCAAAGTCTTCAAGCAGTTCTGAGCGAAGAATCTATGTTGCCGGCCTGCCGATTTCCTGCCCTTTTCGGATGCTGCTGATTTTGATATGTCGTAGACGTCGTTTATTCGCTGAAGGTGATTCTCAACCAATTAAGAATGATATACGCATAAACCCGGTTTGTCTATCAGCCCGCCCAAATGAACGAAAAACGGAACGAAAAACGAAGGTGCTGTTCAGGAATGATAGAAATCGTCGATAACAACGATGAATGATAGTAATACACAACGACGACTCGAAAACCTGGAGAGAACATTCCAAGATTGTAAGACAGATTGTTTCTCGCCATTTATTCAGGTCCCGTGCCCTGGCACGGTCAGGCCAGTCAATCCCAACAAGGCGGGAAAACGACTGGGGTGTATCGAACGTCATTGGGCTTGCAGCCTCGCTGGGCGTCGGCTTGGGAGGCCCTGGCATTTGATGCTATTGGATTTGTGTAGGCCGTGTGGGCTTGGGCGTGCGCGTCAGGGGATGCCAAGCACCTGCCAAGCACTCAAGCCGCCTGGGCGGGTTCGGCGAACAAGCCTGCGGGAGCATTTCACGCTTGCTCGAAAAGCTAACCTTACGCTATACCACCATGAACTGTAAGAGTTATCTGCATTATTTCTCATTGTATACAGGGACCTCAATCTTCACATTATCGAGTTGGGATGCTCAAAAGCAGAGATACTGTATCCAGAGCTGGCCTGCGAGGCGGTCCACAAAACACCAGAAGTGCCAAGACTTGGCCATCCCCATGCGGGCGCACATCCCTGGCACAGAGAATGCCATAATTATGTGGAACAAGATACTCCGTATCCGTACATTGAGAATTGATTACGGAGTACTGAGGTAAACCACCTGGTTTCTTTTTACCTGTCGATTCTTCTTGTCGACTCTCTCAACCCCAACCCCTGTACCCATCCAGGAGTCAGTCTCCAGCAGGTAGAAGGGGGTGAGGAGGCCAGAAGGAAGCGTGACTGTCACTGACTAATGCAAATGATAGAAACCTGACCAGGGGAATCAACCTCGTACCCAGCCAGCAACTAGGGTGTTGGCCTAATTCTCGATGTGTGAGGTAAATAATGTGGCCGCTCCCCGAGGCTTGTGTCGCGTGCCCAAGTGGAGAGTGGCCCCTTTATAAATCAATACAACAGTCAACATATCCTTGCCGCTCTTTGCATCTTGTTCAATTGCCCCTGGCTGGGAAATCATATCCGTGTTTGACCAACAGCTGAAACCCGCATGTTCAAAAGTCCGAAAACAGATCCCTTGCAGGCTTGTCTTCTGGCCCATCAACCCCTCTTCGGCGGACCTATCATTTCTATGCAGCCTTATCCAGAACGATCTTGGTTACCACCCCTGGCTAGAAGTCGAAGACGGTGTTACGTTCTCCGTGGCTCAGTGGTGCCTCCACGCTTCATGGCACACAGAAAAGCCATGGCTCTTTGCTGACCAGCCAACTCGACAGTCTTCCGAAGTAGAAGATCGTCGTTGTGCAAGCTGCTCCAAGAAGTGGCGCTTCGCCTGACGGGGTCCTCTCATTTCCGCGACTTCCCGCAACAGCTAATTGCGGCTCACTGCCTTGTCCACACGAGTCTACCTCGTGCAATAAATCCTGGTTTCTGTTCCATGCCACTTTGGCATGCGCATTTCTATGCTCACGTATGGACATATTCTTACCCAGGCAATGTACGGAGTACTTCAGAATTTGGTGCGCAAGTACCTGGAGAAAGGAGACTGTTCTCTGGACGTATATACATTTCCAAGGCATTCCCACATGCCTGAGCCTAGCGGTTGAATGCTTGAGTCCACCCTCAAGCTCGCAGTGACTGTAGCTCCGGTCTTCAACTTTGGGGCAAGACAGTGCCCCAAAATAATGCAGACTGCTTCCTGGTCGAGGACCAACTACCTTGCTACCTCTCTGACCGTTTTTGTACCAGATGTTGCAACCATCCATCCAGACAAAGCGTTGCAGCCGTTCTGGATGCCGATGGTAAAAGCCTCGACATCCCCCCAAGGCGAACTCTCATAATTTTGGCAAAGTCCTGTCATGTTGCAGCTAGCCTTGGGCTATCCCTCACAAAGATATCGATACTGCGATTTAGGGTGCTCTTGACGGCTTTGCGGTATTCGAGGAAATACTTCAGGTTTTCACGAAGCTTCTTCCTGCCTTCTTCGGTATAAATCAAGTTTGGTGGGCTATGAGCACCATCAACGGGGTCAATCAACCCTTGACAGGAGCAATCCAAGCGGGAGATCTTTTGAAAGCGTACATCCTAGCCATCTTCGGTAGCAAGGCAGGCACACTCTGAGTACCCGACGACCCAGCGCCGATGACGGCTACTCTCTTTGTTTGCGAGTCCCTCGCCATGCCTCTATTCCGCTGAATGGATCAAGGGTCCTCTGATATTGTGCAAATCGAGAACGTTGGGCCATTTCCAATTGTTCAGAAATCTCTTTGAACTGATGAAGGAATTGCTTGCCGAATTCTGGCGTGCCCTGCTTTGTTCTTACCAGACAATATTCAAAAGACCAAATCGCTCTGCAAAGGTTGTCAATATTTCTTGGGATCGGCCAATAATACCGTTCCTCTCCTAAGAGAGGTATTTTGCAAAGCTCGTCCAGAGCAGCTCACAAATACCAATGGCATTTTCGTGTGAAAGAGCTGTAGAGATTTCACTCTCAGATCCGGCTTGGTCTTGAACCATGTCGAGATGACTCCCCGGTCAAAGACACTGCGCTTGGCCATTCGAGCGAACGTTCGGTGAGACCTGTCAAAGTACGTTCGGGTGTTTCTGTTCTCTTGATTCTAATCCTCGTCGTGTCCATGATTTCACGGAGGCGTCCTTTCTCCCAAATTTCGATCATGAAGGCAATGGCCTGGTGTGCAATTTGGTGCTCTTGTGTTGGAAATAGCCATACTTCTGTAGGCCTGATCATTCTCTCCAACAGAATCCAGCGCCAAGGTGACTGTTGGTTCGGGAAACGAATTGCTTGCGGGTTACTGACCAAATGCTCCCCTGGCCTGGCCGGATGATCACCAGCATCCCCACAACTGGAACATGGGCAAATATAGCTGAACCTGAATGACTGATGATGTCGTTTGTGGTCGTAGCAACTCGGCTTACTAGTTGGTGTAAGAGAGAGCCTTGTGGGTTCATTGCATCACACCGCGTAAATCCCCGAATGCCGCTTCATCTCGTGAACCGATATACTCATCATGGGCCACCACCCTGCCGACTTCCTTTGATCCAGTTCTTGAGCACGCGTGCTGGATACAGTAAATGCTTAGGATGGTCGGGAGTTCCAAAACATGCTTCGTGGGAGAGCACAAGGTTCATTCAGCGAGCGCTCTCGCGATCAAGGTCTGGTAAAAGAGCTAAACCTGGGCTACAGTGCTCCAATTGTGAAGGCATCGCCTCTTGGTTGTATGATCTCCTACGGCCGGAGGTCTGTCTCCGATGTCGAAAGAGGTGGGTTTTGGCATTTGTACTCTGCGGCTAGTCTCATGCGAAAAAAAAAAAGCAATCTGGACGTTGTCTACCACCTATTTTGCTGGGTCGTTCCTTTTGGACCAACCGGCTGGGTTCCAAGCTACCACCGATTCGATGGTGACTGCTATTCGGCATTCATGATCGAGGGCAAACCATACCCTAATTCTCATTGAGTGTTTTGCCAGAGTTTCGAAGATCAGTAGTTTCAGTCTTGTGGCATTGTCCTCATATCTGCAGAGTGGCCTTTTACTTCCATCCATTATGGCAATACTTCTAGTCTGAAAACAGCTCCTGTGAGATCCTGCGGGGATTCAGAGTATACATTTCAGGAACCATGTCGTATCCACGATGGCGAAACCGAAATATTTTCGCAATGACATGATTTGTATCAATTGAGAGATACAAGGTAGCTCTGAAATACCCTAAGAGTAGTTATATGGACTCCTCCGATAATCAATCTGCTGATAATAGTCATCATGCTCGTGACGATGATTGTGGTTCTCGTCGTATAGGCCAGTATAGTCTTCCTCATCCTGATATTGAGAGTGAGTGCCCTCTTCACTTTGACCGTGATGGTCTTGCTCATGTTCGTCGAAATGGTGATCTCCTTCATATTGGCCATGAGGTTTGTCTTCAAATTCCTCCTCGTTGATACAGTTGCCTGCGTAATAGTCTGAATGCTCATGACTTGGTCCTCACACCAGTCTCCCTCTTCAGGCTCATACCATTACTGTTCTGCACCATTATCTCCCCCTCCAATGCCACATGCATCAAACGCGTCGTCTTGATACTCTTCATCGCGCCATAGGCTTGAACATGATTCGCCACTAGATACTGAGTGTGTCCCGTCCGAATCAAACTCTTCGTCATGATCATCCTTCGCATGGTCCTTAGCATGGATGCTGATTTGGAGATCTTGGTGAAGCTGATGCGAGAGCCCGTCCAGGCCTTCATCGTCGTGCGATTGGTGAGAGGGGTAATGCTCGCTTTGAGGGTGGTGACCATGATTATGGTCCGTATTGAGCTGCCGTATGAGTTATGATAAACGGTCCTCCGGTTTGAGCATTGAATGGCGCATCTGGAGTCACTCTTCCCGTGCCAGCTTCAACAAAGAAGTGGATTATATGGCACTAGAATGCATGGTATATTGTTTCATTGCCAGGATATTTAAAAAAATCCACAAACCCTGGCTAGACCATTTATGGTATACACCTTGGCCTCGTAGATTTACGCTGAGAAGTACGCTTTGGTACGAGGTACCTTCAAGATAGGCAACTTCGCGAGGCAGATGACCGAAGTGGAGGCAATATGGGCTGTAGTTGCTCGAGCTGTGACCAGACATGGATACCGCTTGGATGATCTACCGGTGGGCAATCCATGGCTGAAAGTGTCAAGATCTGGCTGGAATGCATGACCCGTGTGCCCAGGCTATGAAAGGCGGCACAATGGTGAGGTTCTAATAGTCTTTGTGGACGCAATTGGTGGGAATAGGCAAGAAAGGCGATTCAAAATAGCACACGTCGTTCAAGACATGAACAGCGATGGTCGCCCGGATAAGACCCAATACTTCGTTTGCTGACCTCGCACTACCCGTCTAATGAGACATTTCAATAGTGCTGCTTGTTGTATTTGCTTCTTGCAAATACTTCTCTCAACCAAACCCGGTGACTACCTTTCAGTCAAAATGCTTAGTGGCGGCCCACCACCCAAGAGAGGTCAACGAGACCACGATTGGACTGAGGATCCTGCTTTCGCAAGCAAAGAACCAGGCAGCGTTACGGGGATTGGGGAGGAGGGGGGGAGGCCGCATCCGCGACCTTCTGCCACTAGCCAGGGCCGGCATGATCGGCGAGATACCTTCCGGGACTTCTCTAACAAAGACATCACCAGCTGCTGGCCGAGGTCGACAGGATTGGAAAGAGTCAATGAATTTCGCGCCAGGTACGAAGCATACGAAACTTTCCGAACCTTGAGACCCAAGGAGCCCATGCTGGGGGGATCATGGATCCTTCTTCGCTGGCACCCCATGGAGGTCATGGTTTCCGCCTGGCTGACATGGGACGGCTGGGAGCGCAAGCGCCGGATTTGGGGGGAAACTTGGGCAATCCAGTGGGCTTAATACAGCAGGCAGTGCAGGGAGCAGGGCAAATTGGAGGAAATTGCATGTGGCAACGAGCGGTAAGATCTCTTATACGTGGAGTTTTGAGGAAGACGCTGGGAGAAATGCGCTGAGGACTAACTGTGGACAAAGTTGAGAGAGGAACGTGAAAATGGTGCTGGGAGAGCGGCGGATCACACCATACTGGTGGCCACCGACCTCAGAGAATGGAGGACTGGGGCAACCCGATGGGCCCTAAAGATTTTCAAGCTAAGGAGAGAGCAAATAATGTGGGAGAGCCACATTATGGATCAGGCAGGAAAGTGCCTGCGGAGGGCGGACCAGGTCATCAACTTGGCGCCTCTGGAGGAGGAATGCCTCGAATTGATCATAACCAAACGTTGATGACATCCCCGCGTGCACCTGGGGAAGTCTGTCTTGAAGACAAGCAGCGCGAGGCGGAGGCTGTTGCGAACCAGCCTGGAGGTCACAACCCCCCCGCGCTCCGGCGACGGTCCAGCTACTCCCCCTCGACAAGCCAGGTTGAGGTCCCTACCACTGATGGCGGTAGTGTTAGAGTACCAGCAAAGGCACCAAGAAATCCAAATTTGTGAAGTATCAACATCCAGAAACGGGCTCGACGAGACGCATTCCAAAGAGACAGAAATAGGAGGAAAACATGGCATTTGATGCCTAAAGACGGCAGGACAAGCCACTAAAACGGTCATTGTGTGGCCCAACGGAGAAGGTAATATGTACTGTGGAGCTGGAGACCATCATACCGGGGGCTCAGGGGATGTGCTTGCAGCCTGATTTCGAGGATATACTAAGTAGTACAGCCTTCGGATTGCCTAAGCACGCAGGAAACCTGAAAGGCCCTCTAGAACTCCGAAGATTCGCCACTTGAATCTGCATTTGTAGGAACAGGTATGCAGTTATGTACATCAACGCGCAGACACCGAATTTGGGGTTTGGCAGGGCGCTTTCAAATTAGGGATCGATGCTTAGGTGCGCCGTGAGACGCCTTACGGTTAGTGCGCAGTATTACATTGCATGAGGGAAGATTTTGAAAAACTTGCTAGAAGAATACTATTATTGTTGCTACTAGTTCCAGTTCAGACCCTCTGATCGAGCGATAGAATGCCTCCAAACTGACCTTGAGTCCCTTGCTGTTTCAGTAATGACCGGAATGTATAAGCTTAGATGAACATCGAAAATGGCGAGGTGTGCGTGGAATGAAAGGCATGGCGCCATCCTGTTTGTTCTTTCGCAAAATCCGACCGTCTCGATTCCCGATTAATATGTTTGATTTCCCTGGCTGCCCTCCTGATAATTAATGTCAGGAGAGCCCTGGTCATGTTCGCCCGACAAGCTTCTTGAGACTCGAGGCATCGAGCGAGGAGATTGCTGGAGGTCAGGAGATGGCAGCGACATTCCACTACTCACGCTGGAGTTATGGCGCTGGTGCCGTGGTCGCTGGTTCTGTCTGCCGACGATTGGTGACACTGCTTGATCAAGAGGACCGAACCCGGGTTGACTTGCATAGTCGCTTGCATACTCGCCTTCCGGGAGTACTGCGAAGCCTCGTGTGGAGTGGGTGGCGGTAGCAGACTGGGCGTCGAGCGGCCCAGGCAGATGATACGTATCGGGAGAGCCAGGCAAAGCATCCCCGGAGTATCCACGGTGCCGCGCGCTCACGATACTTGGTGGATGCGCACCCAGGTTCCTGGGGTCGTAGTTGATCTCCTCAGAAACAAAATGCTGGTGGTGGCGTTGGTCTTCGACTTCATGGATTGCGTTATCTGGACCTTCCACTGGACCGGTGTACTCTGCAAGAGGAGAGCGCGCAGGCGTGGTCGAAGACCAGCGTTGATTGCCGCTAACACCTGTGTCACTTGGTGTAAAGTATCCTTCTCTTTGGTAGGCCGGGAGCTCTTGGGGTTCTGGGGACTGAGGCGGAGATTTTGGTAATTCCTGCTCGACTTCTTCAGTCTTTGTATCTGCTCCGACTTCTCTATGCTGAGGAGTTATGGACCATACACCTGGTATTACCCAGCTCTTTCTTTGATCGACCTCAGTTGTCTCCCTTTCGCGTTCGAGTCGCTCGAGGCGCCGCTTACGACGGAATAGCAGGAGACCGAGGATAACGAGTATAGCAACTGATCCAATTGGGACAGCCACAGCCACTGGAACCACCCAATCTTTGCTTGAACCATTATTATTCTCAGTTACTCCAGACCCCGAACCAGTGGAATTTCCGGAGCCAGTGTCGTTGTTTGGTGGAGTTGGTTGCGGTGGTACTTGTCGAGCATAAGGTCCATAGAATTTGATTTTGTCCATGTTATATTTCTGGTCGAACCAACCCAGCACTTGTGCAGACATATTCTCTGCATTTGGTTTCTTAGAGATAACATCCAAGATGGTCTGGTGGGTCTTGTAGTCATCATGAATATCGGGGTCGTAGCTTCCTGTCCAATTGAGGGTGTTTAAGTTAAAGACGTCAACAGATTGGCTTGCCAGTGCTAGCGGCAATTGACCAGAACGTGTGCCGCCGATCACAATCATTTGGTCTGGGTAAGGTGAGATGCAGCTATGTCCCACTCTTGGAACGGCTCGATTGCCACCATCGACCTTGATCCATGTAAATGAGGGGACACTTAGCACCCAGACATCGGCCGTCGCTGGGGAGTAATCACCATGACCGCCTCCATAGACAAAGATATCGTGATGAGATCCGTCTGCAGCTGAAGCGACGACCGTGCAAAATTGTACCAGGGCTTTTTCTGGAAATGGAGATGATGGGTCCAGAGCTTGCATTGTCCAAATGTTGGAGCCAATGTCATAGACTGGGAATTCTTTTAGAAAATTCAGAGAAGTTGTTATGTCCGTGTCATTTGGAGTGAGGCCAAGATCTTCTGCTGCTGTCGTGCCTCCAATGACAACAAGTATGCCTTGGGTTGAAGTGGGTATCCAGACCATACCAGCTTCAGCTCTCCAAGGGGTAACTGACTCGTTGAGTGGAAAAATTGGGAATTCCGCTTGTCTTTGATTCGTCATGTCCACCTTGATTAGATCTGTAGATCGATTTTTGGGGTGTTTAGCAGTGGTGAATGTGGAGCCATCACTGTTATACATTCCGCCAAAGTAGAAGCCGAGACTCTCGGAAGGGGCATTGGCTCCAGCACCATTTGTTCGCGGAAGAAAGTTGTCACTCTCAGGGGCCCAATTTGTAGCTGGTGCTCCGAGGGTATAGGTTGCGCCATCTGTTCTGTCATATAATGGGAGGCTGAGAGTGAACCTGAAGATAGAATTAGCGAGCAGGTAGGGCATGCCACTGAGTGATCGGTCAGTAAACTTTGTCCCAGAGATAATGAGCAAAAGATATACCCCCAAGCATAAAGTTCGTCATAATCTGCAAACATATATCCATCAAGATAAGGGTTTAAAGATGATCCCTCAGTTAGAGATTTGAATAATGCCGGACTATTCGCGTTTGATATGTCGAACGGCTCATGAAGACTGAGGTTGAAAAGCCATCCGATAGAAGAATGAGCGAGCGGAGCTGCGTCACAACTTCCATCCTTTGGAATTAACAATGCCCCTCCTTCAATCCAAATGTAATCCCGTACTTGGGAGACTCGTGGCTGGCTCCAGCCACATATGTCAGTAGAATTGTAGTCGCAAAGAACCAGTGGTAGTAGAAGCAGAAGAACTTGCCATATCACCTGTGAGACAAGCATGATCGCGGCGTTAGACACGGCCAGCGACGAAGAGTTAGGTCCTGATACCAGCACAATAAATGAGGTGGCCTATATCTTGCATGCCTGAGAATATAGATGCGGTTTCTCGCCACTCCCACTGACAAGCGGCGGAGGGCTGAATTCTCCCGCGGCTGGGAGATAAAAAGAAGCAACTACATGAATGCTTTGGGGCCAGTTTGCGGCATGAATTGAGGAGAAGCAGCGGGATAAGGCACTTTTTCCCGCAACACGAGGACATGCTGGCTGTGTTCTACCAGTCAATACCATCCAACCACCGAACTCTACGGTTGGAGAGTCCAGACAAGGATGATCTGGCGGTCGGTTGCATTCAAGAATGTTACACTGCCCAGATGATCGCCAACAGTGACCATTATCTATTTGCAGAAACACGTAAACTCTGGACGCGATAGTGTAATTCTACGACCAGGGTGGACTCATGGGCCGAGTTCGTTTTTTATTACCGAGTTGAGCCCTGTCAATCGGCAAAATGGCACCAGAATCGGCATCAGGCTGAAAGGGCCATCGCTTTGTTCCAACCGGTGAGACGGTACGGGAAGCCGTATTTCTATTCGTGTACGAGTACTGCGTCCTAAGTAGTCAGGGTATCTATGCTTCTCTAGTCCTAGACATGTTATATCTGAGGAAGATGGTTGCCTCTAGGTCGGCAGTACACCGTACTGTCAGGATCAAACTTACATTGCTAGTAGTATGATTTCGTGAGGGTAGGTCTGGATCTCTTGGAGGCGGTAGGGCATGCAAAGGAATTGATGACCAGCGTTTGTAGAATGCGTCGGATATTTTGGGTCTCGAGTCTGCCTGGAAATGGCTCATCTCATTCTAGAGTGATCTGCACCTGTAGGCATTGCCGTCAACTGATAGATAGCTGGCTGGTGGGGTCGGGGAATTGTAGGAACTGAGCACAAATCAGAGGCAGGGCAACGGAACAGCGAGGCTAATGCAAGCCCAGGCATTTGGTCCAGTATTCTCGACAAATTGCCTGACAGTGCGTATGCACGCGTAGGCCGCGTGTTATTTTCCCTCAGCAAACACTTCCGTTTAGTGCTAGACCGCCATGGCTCCGCAGCAAAGCGGCCAAGCCTAGAATACAGCCTTACTCTGAAGCCCTTCCGACCTGTTGCTCTCGATTTCCTACACCTGGGAAGGGTTTTATCGTCGAATTTTGCTTCAAGTGGATTAGCCTAGACTCTCCAATCCTCAAACTGATAGATTTTGGCAACCTAGGGAAATGTACACTATAAGTCGAGGATCAGGCTGAAGTCACTGAAAGGTTGATCGTGATGGTGGAGCGGGCTGCAGACGGAATTGGATGCGTAGCGTTGGTGTGTTGTCTGTAAATCCCCGCATCATTTTCCGGGAGCAGCGCTTCTTCCATCGCCTTCCGTTGTATAGGCCAATAGATGAGGGGTGGCTGTAAGGTGAGGGTTGGGTACCAAAAGAACATGTTCGCTTCGGCTAGGGAGCCGCTTCAATTCGACGCATGTTGGAGTAGCCTGTCTTGAGTTAGTGTACCCTTGAAAGGTGTCCACGGTGCGATCGCACGAAGCAGGACGAGGCACGGCTTGAAGTCGTTTCTGCCTTTCCGCCGATCCCGAAGGTTGATGTTGTTTGAAGTCTCTCATGATGCTGAGCACCAAACCATGGTTCCATTTTGAAAAGCAATGCTCCGTGATCTGTACTTGGTAGAGTTCCATAGCATCTGGATAGATTCTGAGCAAGCCTTGGTACACCCGCAACTCGTAGTTTTGAAGCCGCGTGGATGGTGGAACATCCATGCGGCCAAGATCCGAGTGTGTAGGTGGCCAATCACTCGACCGGGTATGTGCTGGGTCGATACGCTACTGTACGCGCTATAAAAATATCACATCCGCCCTCAGCAAAGCTCTGCGCCCTCCTCCCGTCCTCGCTTAAATTTGTCTCTGGTTCAACTTGAGCCTCACTTGGGTCCACCCCATTCTGAGCAATGCCCCATGGCTACAAGTCCGTCAGCCAGCCGGAAACACCAAATCATTGCCCATGTTCCATTCTTTTACCATGATGATATAGGCATGGTGTACTCCGTAGTCAACTTGCCTCCAACTGGGATCATCCAATGCCTTGGAGATCGGTGTGGAGGTATGAGGCTCTGATACATTCTTTCGTCTCTCAACCTTACACAAGCTCGGCCTCACCCCAATATCCGACTAGAACCGCCCCCACCGCCATGCCGCTCTGCCTGCAGTTGCCCATCGCAGACCTTGGGGCTGTTCTCATGCACAATTAGCGTTACAGGTGATGATTGATGGGCTTCGCCATCAAAGTGACGGACCAAAAGTGGAAGTGCTTGTTGGCAGCCTAGTCTTAAGGTGTTGGGTTCTGCTGCGCTAGGGTGGTTCGACAAAAGCCTCCCTATGGTGTGGAAATACGACTCGCGGGGTACGGAGCACCAACTCGTAGCATTTGGATGCCTGCTCGATAAACCCTGCTTGGAGGCTGGGCGAGATAAGACGTGTCGGGCCAATATCACAACGTCCGATGCTGAAGACAACAGAAGCTTCCAGCAGGCGTTCTTCCCTGCAAGTGATTGCTCTTCATGGTAGCATCGCTTCCGAATTGGAATCATCCCGTTCAGCCCATCTTTGAGGTGAGCTAGGTGCGAGGTGCAGTAAGTGTGACATCTGATGAATAGAAGCATTTTCCCTGGGCATATAACAGCATCGGACTCCTCCCTCATTTCTTCCTCTGGTCAATCCCTTCCTCATTCGCTCCAGAGCTTTCGTTACTAGATTGGGGTCATTCGTTGAGCCCTTCAAATCTCATGATGGGGATCAATAAATGGATCTTTTCCAGCCTTGCTTCTCTAGTCTATTCCACTTTGGCTCGCGCAGGTGATGGAGATTGGGAGAGCAAAAGTGTCTGTGTACCTGTGACCACTACGATCTACTCAATTGCCACTTCATACCATGAGCAGATCGTGGAGAAAACAGTCTGGTCCACCCAAGTTGTGTACATCACAGATACAACCACGCAAATACAGGTCCAGCCCACCACAGTCGTCAATCAGCAGACAATCACTCAGACTGACATTGACACAATCGTTGACACTGTCACTTCCACAGTGATTTCTAACATTGTTGGCCCAACAACAACTATTACTACGTGTCCACTCACTGGATTAGTCACATGTACTTCAAGGATCGTCAACCCAACGTACACTCCTCCACATCCTTTACCAAGCAACTATCTCTGGGGTTGCCCGCCTGGGACTCTTTGTACTCCGCCTCAGGTCGATTGCAACTTTGAACAGAATCCTCCGGCAGATAAATACGTTTGTGCTCCGGAGGAGTGCCTCCCGGTTCCCGAGAGAACTGTGCCAGAAGATTTTGCTCCCTCGCCGAATCCGACCGATGCAGACTGTGCATGGTATACCCCAAACCCGGGGTATTTCAACCTTAACCCGGAGCATTTTGGTCTCTCTTTCGCTATCTTCGATATCTACGGGCAGCCTGTCTGTCCTCCGTCTCCCACAACTACTACTGGTTGGTCTGATTGGCTCAGTACACCTCCACCTGCTCATTCTTATACGCCTAGAATGCCTCGAGGAATAAGATATAATCCACTTGCACCACTCGCCAAGCGACAAGTGGACCGAGGCATTGCTCCAGCAGCATGTTACAGCTACTTCAATGCGGCTACTTATATCGGCCAAGAGATTGGATTCGACTTTGATAATCTCTGTCCAGCGGATGGAGATTTCATGGCAATGGTAAATGAGTGCAACTCGTGCGCAGCAACAGAAAGTGCTAGTGGTTCTTCTGCCGATGCGAGCAGCTTCCCTGAGCTTCAACAATATTACATATACTGTCGAACAAATGGGACAACCACCCGCTGATTCTTGGGAATTCGCCACATCAACCGTCACCGGAATAGGGTTTATAGCGGCCTTCTACGTGACATTCCGGAAAGGGAGACATACTGGGGCCATGCTGAATCCCAGTAGCACTCTGGCTGGATTTGTGCCAGATGTGTGTGCTGTCAATTGGAGGGTCGGGATGCACTTCGTGGTTGTCTCTTCTTACCCCATAAGCTAACAAAATATGGAAATGTCTGGGCAAATCACTCCTTTGGCTCAAACACTGATGACGAAATAATCATAATTACGACCTTTTTCCTTAGAGTGGAGGGCATAAAAGTACCTAGGCAATATCATGTAGTTAAATTCGAGCTCCGTCATACCCCGAGAAGACGAATGCTTTCTACTCAAGGGTATCTCGCGAGATTCGGAGAGAAATCATGGAATTCAATTCGTGCCGAATTCAAATTCTTTGTACTCACACTCACGTTGTCTCTTGCAACTCGAACTATACTCTATTTGTGTAAAACTTCAAGCCTCAGCCTCAGCTTCCGAAGAGTAGTATAGCTAAATGTTATGAAGGACTCCGTACTTCCAGCAGGAAGCCTGGGATTCGTACAGGCTAAGGCGCAAATGTTTGCTTTCCATTCGGCTAAATGTTGCGACCAGCTTTGGCAGTATCCAAATCAGCATTTGGAAGGAGGCTGGCTCACCAACTTTTGAGGGAGGGATGGGAGAATTGGAGGATCAAAAAATAGAAGGCTGGTTCGACTTTCTCAGCCACCAGGAGCGCGGGTGACTTATGCATGTATGGGTAAGGTCGAAAGCTGAAAGCGTGGAGGTCCTGATCAAGAATAGCTCTTCCAGCAAACACATTGCCTTGTCAGAAGACTTTACTTTTTCTCAAGCCGCTTGGTAGTTCTTGGGACTTGCCAACCTATTGGCAACCACTTCTTCGTGTGTGAGGCTTGGACAGATTTTCAGGCTTGAGAGTCCCTCCGCTGCCAATTTGGCCGTGCGAAAGAAGAACACCACAATGCCTCGAAAGTGATGACGTTTGGAGAGGTCAGCCGTTTTACTAACTACCTTTCATAGCGACGGAGTCTTACGGTGTTCAAGTTGGACTCCGCTAAAAGCCCAACTGAATGCTGTATTTTGAGCGTCATACAGTACGGAGTACCAAGATAACATCAAATATCGTCGATGTGAGTGAAGGATATGACCCAGGTAGCTAATGCCCTAACTGGGTGGGATTGAAGGAATTGATTTACGGGTATATGCTTACCGTTAGATGGCGGTGCGGGTGCTATTAGCAAGGCCCCCTTAGCCCAGGGCGTTGCTCAATAGCCTTGCCCACAAGCCGGCGGCGTACCTTTAGAGGAAGGAGTCGCGCCTACGGCACACCTTCCGTATTGGGATTACGTGTCCTGTCACGTGCCTATGGCCCCAAGCAACTCCTCGCCTTCTCTCATATCTGGACCACCCGTCAAATATTGAATTATCGATTGAATCATTCGCAATTATCGTGCCACAGGATGTGGAGGATGCTGTCCTAACAGTGAGATGGCTAAACAAATCTTCGCAAGGCGCGGGCTTTCCGTTCTGCCTAGAATGAAACGTGAGGTGACGGGGAGAAGCACGATCCAGGAGGGCCATTATACGGAGTAGGTCTCATGCCAGCAAAAGCAACCCACAGGGTTTCGCTGACCCTGATCCATCTTGTTGGCTCCCATGGGCCACGAAAACTGATCCGGAATTTTCGAGACTCTTAGGTAGAGTTGGCACAATCTACCTTGTCTGATCGAGGTTCCTCACCCGAGCAGATGTATGAGGGACTCCTGTCATTAGCAAGTGCCTACCAACCACAACTTCCAGTGGACTGGACAATTGGAACCTCCCCACGGACGACCACACTAATTACTCCATACAGGATGGTTTTTCCGTTGAAATGACACAACAAAGATCCTTCGGACTGACCCAGAACGGCCCCGGGTGCCAAGAGGAGCTTGTAATTTTCCATGTGGAGATTCGAGAAGACCGACATCGGCGAGGAAGCCGGCAGGGGCCCTTCCCGCATGGCTGTCATGAATCAACCCTGGCTGACATTTAATGTGTTCATTACAATACATAACAATACCGTTTCATATGGTCGAGATCTCAACACTTGTCGTATTTTCTCAGTGGACACTGAGGCCCGCAATGCTGATCATCCTTGCACGCAGTGACATCTGAATACTCCTAGCATCGGACTGACCCTTGAGTTCTACGCGGTAGTAGCGTGGCGTGGCCTGTTCCTAGCGCTGGGAAACTTTTGCAGATTGGATGCCACTACGATTTCTGAGTTGCAACTGCACCAGCAGGCGAGCACAGGCCTCAAATGCCCATGACAGAGGCTTTCTGTCATATTTTAAAAAGAAAAGGCCAACACGGAGAAAGAGTGCACAGGCAAGGCTGAACGGATATTCATCGTCCTTTGGGAAGCATGAAGCTCGTTCGAAGCCTTGTCCGCTATCCACACCTCCTCCTGGCTGGTGGTCCATCAAAGGTTGAGGTCTGCACGCTATTGTTGGGGATCGTATGCGCAATAGCATCTGGAGTCCCATTCCCATTGATTGGAATTTTATTTGGCCAGCTGCTTGATGATTTCAACTCGGCGACATGCAGCTCTCAGGACAGTTCCGGCTCTGAGTCCCGATATCAAGACAGTGTCAACGACAAAGTCCTATTGATTTTGTATTTGGCTATTGCCCAATTCGTTACCATCTATCTCCATCTCTCTTGTTGGAGCTTGCATGGCGCTCGACTGGCGCAGAGGTTGCGGGAGATCTATCTTCGAAACTTGCTTCGGCAGGAGCCATCATATTTTGATGATCTTCCCCCAGGGGAGGTCTCATCTCGCCTCAATGGGGACATCCAAGCCATTCGATCAGGCACCGGCGAAAAGGTCGGTATCTGCCTCTCAAGTGTCTCTTTTTTTGTCACCGCATACATTGTGGCTTTTATCAAGGACTATGAACTCGCGGCAATGCTGATCTCTTTGATCCCGGCTTATTTCTTAATGTCTTTCGTTGGAAGCCATTACATCGAGAAATATTCTGCGCTCATGTCAGATTATGCCGCTACCGCTGCATCGATTGCTTCAGAGGCGCTGTCAAACATCGTTGTGGTGCAGGCATTCGGCGCGAATGTTCGGCTCGAGGAGAAGTTTTCCAAGGCATTGCAATCCTCAGAGTATGAAGGCTTGAAAAAGGCTACGGCTGTTGGCGTGCAATCTGGATTTCTATATTTTATTGCTTATTCCGCGAACGGTTTAGCATTTTGGCAAGGAAGTCAGCAAATTGCGGATGCAGTGCGAGATGATGCGCAGGGCGCCACCGTTGGAGCAACATTCACAGTCATCTTCATCCTAATCGAAGGTGAGTTGTTCCAGAATTTATTTGACATGCAAAAAATACTGACATGGAATAGCTACTCTGACTTTAAGCCAAGTTGCACCTTTCCTCCACTTATTTGGAGCCGCTGTAGCCTCTTATGAGAAGCTTCGCGAGGATTTATATCGCGAGCCTAATATTGACGGCACTAATACTTTAGGAAGACGCCTTTCGAAAGCAGATGGTGGATTTGAGTTTAATGATGTTTCATTTACATATCCGTCAAGACCGGATCTTACAGTTCTTGACCGTGTCCATCTCCAAATTCCTCCGAATAAGCACACTGCCATTGTTGGCCTTTCTGGGAGTGGCAAGTCAACCATCACAGGAATGCTCACTAGACTATATGATCCAACGCATGGAACCATACTTTTCGATGGGCACAATATTCGAGATGTTAACGTTCATGACTTGAGAGGGTTTCTCAGCCTTGTACAACAGGAGGCCTCACTTCTCGACCGCTCAATCTTGGAAAATATTGCACATGGGTTGATTAACACGAGCCACCCTGGCCTTGCTCATCTGATGACTACACTTCTCGGCGATGGTCTTGAAATTCTGGCAGGTCAGGTGAGAGCTGGTGAAACTCTTCAGGTGGCGGCGGAGAAGATGGGCCCGGAACTTGTTGAGATTGTGACCATGGTGCAAAAGGCAGCTGTACTTGCAGACGCCGATAACTTTATCAATGCGCTCCAGTATGGTTACGGGACAATCGTGGGATCCAGTGGGCGCTTAATCAGCGGTGGTCAAAAGCAACGAGTGGCCCTAGCAAGAGCCCTTGTCAAAGATCCTAGGGTTCTGATTCTGGACGAAGCCACAGCGGCGTTGGATTCAAGCAGCGAACAGCGTATTCAGCGAGCAATATCAAATATCGCTACCGGACGAACAGTGGTCACGATTGCTCATCGCCTGGCCACTATCACCAACGCTGATAATATCATCGTCTTACACAAAGGAACTGTCGTCGAAGAAGGAAATCATCAGGCACTGATGAACAAGAATGGGGCATACGCAGAATTGGTCAAGCTACAAGGCCTGGGAAGATCCTCCTTGAAGGATAAGGAGATTGGCTCACAGACAGAAGATGACAAGGCTCCATCGACTCTGCCAATCGAAGAGGATACAGAGGGCAGCAATTTCTCGAATAACGACTTTGGAGACCCCGAGAAGTCTGAATTTCAAACAAACCAAAAGCTGGTCTCTGATGATGCGGAAGGTCTAGATGAGCCTCCAACACCTTCCAGGTCATTTTGGGCTGTACTACGTGGATACGCGCCCGCTTTAAAACCACATCTATTGACAGTTGCCATTGCTCTCCTTGGCTCCAGCATTGTTGGTGGCTCATTCTCAGGCGAGGCTGTCATCTTTGGAAATACGGTTGGGAGCCTCAACCCCTGCAAGAGCGAAGATAGTATTCGTTCCCAAGGGAAATTTTTCGGGTTAATGTTCTTTGTACTCGCAATCATCGAGTTCTTTGCGAATGTCGTGAGCTGGTCTGGGTTTGGCTGGGTCTCCGAGAAGATTGTATACACAGTCCGGGTGCTTTCATTTCGCTCGCTCTTTGAGCAAGACCTCCATTGGCACCAATCTGAAGGACGAACACCAGCATTACTCCTTTCTTACATCACTAGGGATGGCAGTGCATTGGGAGGACTAAGTGGCTCTGTTATTGGCACGATCTTTTCTATCACGGTGAACCTTGTTGCCGCAATTGTCTTGACTCACATCATCGCTTGGAAAATCGCTTTGGTCTGCCTCTCACTCGTCCCACTTCTCCTTGGAGCTGGCCTTATGGAGCTTCGAGTGCTCGGGCAGTTTGAGGAACGACACGAAAACGCATACACCAAATCAGTTGATATTGGTGTCGAGGCAATTTCATCCATCAAGACGATAGCTTCACTCTCATTGGAGGAAGAGACCCTGCGAACTTATCGGCGTTCACTCAAGGGTCCTCGGAAAGAAACCTTCAAGATCAGTCTTCAGGCAAGCTTGTGGCAAGCAGTGACTTACCTGTTGGGCAATCTCGTAAATGCTCTAGCATATTGGTGGGGTGCCAAACAGATAATAGCTGGGACCTATACCCAAGTTCAATTCCTGATTGTGGTGTTTTCCCTCCTTGTCAGTGCTCTCCTATGGAGCCAAATGTTTGCCCTTGCGCCAGAGCTTTCGAGTGCGAAAGCGGCAATGGTCCGAATACTGAGTTTGATTGAGACTGGATCAGACAAGATGCAGGGTCGAGTACGCAATGTTCAACGCACAGGCTCGCCCAGTGGAAAAGATCTTGAAGTGGTAGCGGAAGCAAAGTCCTCATACCAGTCTCATACCGGGCCATCCAGGGTTCAACTTCGGGATGTTCACTTTTCCTATCCTGCTCGCCCGGACATTGAAGTACTCAAGGGCCTAAGCATTGACATCCAGCCTGGAAAGTTCTGTGCCCTTGTTGGCCCAAGTGGGGCTGGAAAATCTACTATCATAGCCTTGATTGAACGGTTATACTCAGTCATTTCTGGGTCTATCTTGATCGATGGCGCCGATGTGACCAAAACCCGAGATGTTACATTCCGAGACTCAATAGCCTTGGTGCCCCAAGAGAGTGTGCTGTTCGAAGGAAGTATTGAGTTCAACATCGGGCTTGGTGCCAAGCCAGGACAAGATGTGACTTTGGATGAAATCAAGGAAGCCTGTAAGCTGGCTAATATCCACGACACAATCGAAGGGTTGCCCGACGGGTATGCCACTCTCTGTGGCCCCAACGGCAATCAATTCTCAGGAGGCCAGAAGCAAAGACTATCAATTGCCCGAGCACTCGTTCGAAAACCCCGGCTGCTTATTCTAGATGAACCGACCAGTGCCCTGGATGCCGAGTCCGAAAAACTTCTACAGGATGGACTCGAGAAGGCCGCCGTCGGAACCACGGTCATCGCAATTGCTCACAGACTCCATACAATCCGGAAGGCAGATGTCATCTTCATGATCCAGGACGGCAGATGTCAGGATAATGGGTCCCACGAAGAGCTGATGGAGAGATCAGAAAGCTACAGACTAAACGTGATGCATCAAACCCTAGCAGAATGATTGGACGCCGTATGGCAACACGGGTTTACTCTGGTGAGAAAACTACTGTGGTCAGCAGGGGCCCATGAAGTACGGGTTGGAGGATCTCAGAGAATATCACTCCTCAAGGCTGCTCCATAGGTCACTGATTCCCCGTAGTTCTTAGAAGATTAGCTCCCTAGGTATATAGTTCGGTCACATCAGATGCCGGATTATGTGGCTCTAATGAGTGGAACGCTGCAGAGTGCATAAGCATCAGCGAAGGGGGAGCCGACTCCGTGCTGTTTAGTTTCTCTGCATGGGCAAGCCGTAGTAATGGGAGAACAATTTGTTCATGTCTTCTAGACTGCTGGACCCACGCCAGTTACACCCCCGGAAGTGGGACCAGCATCACAATCCAGACTTAGAGAGGACTGTAATAAATTCTCTCGAATGTAGCCTCGATGAAATACGTGGTATTGAAATTCTCGCAGGTATTATTCCCGTACGTACCAGGTTTCCGGTCTCTAGGTACCCACCCATGCTCCGGCTATTTCCAAAATGCCAACAGCGCTAACGCAGGGCCGGGGGACAGCAAACTACAAGCTCGGCCTAAAGATTTCGTGCTCGTCATGCGAGTGTGGGATATTTTGTTTCCCGTCACACACCTGGTAGTGGATGAGGGCTTGCAGGGAAGCGTGGCGTAAGCTGTAAACTCCCGTTTTCTAGCTGATTGTCGCAATACTCCGAGAATGGATGTGCTCTTGTAGCGCAGAGACACCAGAGCTTGGCTTTAGCACATCCATTCTTACACGGTACCCACACTATACCCGATCCATGGAGGCGAGATGAGTCTTGGGATGTGCTTGAATTTGGAGGAATGCTGTCAAATCCTGTCCAAGGGACCACATCGTGCGTAGCAAGCCGAGTTCGGCAGCCGGCTGCGAGGAGTGCACAGGTGCTTTTCCAGGTTGTTTGGGTAGCCTTGCCGATGTTGTCATAGAGACAGTTGAGATTACCAATAAGCCCGTGATATAGATCTGAGGTACCTCACTGCCATAGAAAATCATTTTGTTAGCAAGTATTGAGGTTTTCAGACCTGAGAATCCCAATTTTAGAGCTCTTGTACACCCACGATCATCATGTCTTTGGAGATCGAATCTGGGAGTATAATCGCCCCTGAAAGGACGCCTGCTGTTGTCCATGGAAGTTCTAGCGTTCCTTTGCTCGACCTGACCCTTGGTGAGCTGCTCGACTTCCAATGTACTCGCTACGGATCCAGAGAGTGTGTGGTGATCCCTTGGAGCGGAGCAAGATGGACGTACAACTTTTTAAGACAAGAAAGCATCCACCTTGCAAAGGGTATGCTCGAGAAAGGGATTCGACCTGGTGATAGAGTGGCCATCATGGCGGGAAATTGTGAGCAATATGTGTCCATATTTTTTGCTTGCATGAGGATAGGGGCCATCCTGGTCATCCTCAACAATACATACACCGCCGCGGAAGCCATGTACGCTTTGGAATTTACAGGTACCGAGCTTTCTCGATCGGCATGACCAGCAAAGACGCTGACCAATTTTCAGAATGCAAGATACTATTCACAACTTTGAGAATAGGGCTTCATGACAATAGGCCGCTCTTAGCACGCTTAGCCAACAGCCAGGGAACCATACATGAGACCGTGCTTCTGCGGAGCGAATCGGAACGTTTCACATCATATAAGAGCCTGGTCGAGCTTGGTATCAGAACTTCAGATGACAAACTTGGGGCTACAACTACTCAAGTCGGAACTCACGATGTGTGCAATCTCCAATTTACAAGTGGTACAACTGGTCACCCCAAGGCAGCAATGCTCACACACCAGTAAGCTATGTGATACTCGCGGCTAGAGAGTGCTTTGCTAACCCACTTGTCGCAGTTCCCTGGTCAACAACAGCAGATTTATCGGCCAGCGACTTGCACTGACGGAGGACGACGTCCTTTGTTGCCCACCGCCGTTATTCCATTGTTTTGGGCTGGTCATAGGCCTCCTAGCTTGCATCACCCATGGCGCCAAAGTCATTTATCCAACAGAAACCTTTGACGCGGGGGCATGTCTTCGCACCATCTCAGAGGAAAAGTGTACAGCTCTGCATGGCGTTCCTGCTATGTTTGATTCTATATTCAGCCTACCTTGGCCAGAAGATTTCGACTGCAGTAGATTGAGGACTGGCATGATCGCTGGAGCACCTATTCCCAGGCATCTGATGGAGCTTATGGTCAACGATCTTGGAATGACTGAGTTCGTCAGCAGCTACGGTGAGTCAAGATAGCACAGCACTATTTTCAGCCGATGTGCGTCATATTGACCAGGTCCTAGGGCTCACTGAGGCGTCACCAACATGCTTCAATGCTTTCCATGACGATTCTATAGAGACCAAAATGAACACCGTGGGTCATGTCATGCCCTACGCACATGCGAAGGTTATTGATCGCGAAGGGAGAACTCTTTCTATTGGCCAACGGGGAGAGCTTTGTATCGCTGGGTACCAGCTACAACGCGGCTATTGGAAGAACACAGAAAAAACAGATGAGGCAATGGTCCGCGACGAGTCAGGAGTTCTATGGCTTAAGACAGGAGACGAAGCCATCATCAACGAGGACAAGACATGCACCATCACTGGTAGATTCAAAGACATCATCATTCGAGGTAAGTTGAGGATACTATACGAGACTGCCGAATGTGGCTGACCCAAGATCAACATCACCAGGCGGGGAAAACATCTACCCATTGGAAATTGAAGAACGACTAATACAGCACGACGCAATCAGCCGAGCTATAGTTGTTGGAGTTAAACACAGCCGATACGGTGAAGTCGTGGCGGCGTTCTTGCAACGTGCCGAGAATTCCCAGACTCAACCAGGTTCTTCGCTGAGCGACGAAGATATACGCGAATGGGTTAGAATGACACTTGGCCGTCACAAAGCTCCTGCGCATATCTTCTGGCTCGGTGAAGATGGAATTCCTGCATCCATTCCTCTGACGGGAAGTGGAAAAGTCAGGAAATTTGAGTTGGCGAAACGTGCGGAACAGCTCTTGATGGCACAGAAAGCTAAGTTATGAGGTGATAAGATTTATGCTGAATATTGGTTGTGTGTGTTGCTTCAAAGGAGGTATGCATTTCAGTTTACCCAATGATGAAATAATTACCAGGGTAGCATCCGACGCAAGGACATGCTATGTATTTTAGTCACAAGATGCCGACCAATGTTAGATAGAGTCTTTTACATATATCAATTGCTGCCGAGCATAACACCCTTGCTTAACCATTCTCCGATATTTCGACAACATCGAACAACTTAGAGTCGAGCCAATCTATCCTCTCCTGGTGTCTCTACCTCAGACACCTTCCGCTGTAGTAATAGCGAATGCGCTACACGTGCGCTACGCTGTGCCAGAATTTCATAAATAGAGTCGTCCACCTATATTGCAGTGAGCAGATGGATATTCGATATCAAGACTTTGCCTTACCTCATCCATGTCCAAAGGTGAATGCAAAAGCCAAACACCAGTGTTTCTCTTCTTTATCCCCGAACGAAAGTTCACCTGGTAGTCAACCCCAACTGTCATCTTCGGTCCGTCAATGAGATTCTTAAGTGGATTTAAAATCCTTTGGTGTTCGCTGGTGTCATAACCAGTGGCTGATATGATGAGATCGTAGACATCTGCATGCGGTTTGGGGCTGTGGCTTCCTCCTTCTTGAAACACTATTTCGACTCTTCCGTCATCTGTAGGTTTGCAATTGGTAATTTCAGTGCTATACCTGACCTGAAATCTGCACTTTGCTGGTTCTGGTTGCTTGACACTCTGATCATACAGAAATTCAAAGATTTCTGTCATTAGCTGACGGGGAAGGGTGTTTTCAGCATGCTTCTCCCCAATTGTACTCCTCCTGAACTCCTGCGGAACTTCATTCGACTGATGAATATCCCCTATGCCGCTTTAATTTGAAAGAAGAATTAGTAACCAAAACCCAACCCGACCAGAAAGGACACTTACAATGAAGTTTTGTCGTTCCCTCTCAAGCTTAACTGCTGTGTGAACCAATGGACTTCGTGATCGCCATGAATTCCATGCAGATGGCTGAAGACTTCAGCTGCACTGGTTCCATCTCCAACAATGGCGAACCTGCGCTTCGACCGTCTGGCTTTTAGCACACTAGCTATGGCTTCAATGGCGTCCGCAGAGTGAGCAACATTTGACCGAACAGATATGCTCGAGACAGCACTGGGGAGCTTTTTTTGAAGTCCAGCTGCACACACAACTTGACGAGTTGTGATCGTGGTTCTCCGGCCTGTAGAAACGTCCTCGAATTGGATATTCCAACCATCAGCAATCCCATTTGGTCCGTGGGATGGGCTTACGCCGACCACTCTATTTCCATATGAGATATTCTGTTCAAATTGCTTCGTGCACCACCTCAAGTAGTCTGCAAACATCGCCCGTGAAGGTGCGATCTTCCCAGAATTAGTGTAGACGACCAATTGATTGGTGGAATGGAGGTAGTTGATAAAGGTGAACTTGGAACGAGGATTCTCCGACGTAATCAGGTCGTTCAAAAAAGATGTTTTCATCCGCGCTGATAGAAGGCTATGGCATGGTTTCCAGCTAGATTGAGGCTGCTGTTCAAGGAATATCGCACCAGTGAGCGCATGCCTTTCTTTGAGGGCAATGGCCAGAGACAATGCAGAAGCCCCAAACCCAACACAAACCACGTCATATGCTTGCGCCGTTGAACTTGTTGGAAGAGACATCTTGTAGCCTGTTGACGTTGAATCAAGAGCACGAGGGACAGTCACCTGTAAACCACCAGTCAAACAGAATGACCAAAGAATAAGCCTGCCCTCGAATCCGATGAGAGTGATCCAAACGAGGAGCGGCAAGACTGTTAGAGAACCTTCAAACTATGGCATACCAAGTACAACACAGTCATCCAAGGATTTTAGAATTAAAAAGTGATTAGATTGGCGGTGTCAGGAGTTCTCCTCCGAACACCCTTCTTACCTGCCACTGTGCTCACACAGTACACCACATTGTATCATATGTCTACAGTCTGACAAAATGGAATGCTATGCAACCGTGCTAGGCGGTATCCGAAAGTGTTTCTTTAGCTTGGGTCCTGGTTTCGGAACTAGATGCAGCATTGAATTCTAGATCTTGAATGTTGCAGAATTAGCGTCTTCACGCAGATCCTGGGAAAGAAATCCAGTAGGGAAATTTCGCCCGATCGTGAACGTGAAGCCAGGTCATGCCTGCCTCGGTTCGATGCTTGTTCACCCTAAGACTGTTCCTAGATATTCCCATTTAGTCTGTTGCTGATCGATCACCGATCACTTGCAACTTGCTCACTGGCACATGGCGATGTAGGCCTGCAGATGAGCTCGCCGTGCAACCCGATGATGCGAAGATCGGAGGCAGGCCGCAAGACAGGATTAGAGCTTCGCCTGAGTAGTCGTTTTCACAGGGGCCACGCGGGAAAATTTGAAGCTCGTGCAAGACTTTTGACCAAGGCAGGTGGTTGTTACATTTACTTGGCTTCTGCGAATAACGACCTTTCTAGGAAAATACCAGGATCATTCCTGGTGCCAAGAGAGGAGGAGAGCGGAGCCTCATGCAGGAAAAATTTTCATCTGATAAGATAAGATCCAATCAAGATTCAGCATCCAAGAAATCGTGGGGCTGTGATTTGTTTTTTTCCCGTAGCCGAAGAAAATCTGCCGGAGGCAAGCGTTGAAACGTTTCGGTTCGAAAAAGGGAAATGGGAATTACATCCAAGTATTGCTAAGCTTCCCATCCATGGAGCTTGAACATCCCTGCGAACTGGTGGATCAAAGCCCGAAGCCCGTTGATTTATGATCAGATGAGATTTGTTCATCAAATCTTATCACAAGCCTGCTCCCAAAACCGCAGCGTGCATCTCCGACGCCGGCCGATTGGATTCCTCCCTGGCGGAGCATACACTAGCGGAACATGCTCTTGGTCTGGGTAATATATCAAGTATCAATGGAAATACAGAGTGAAAGTTACCTGGTACTGACTCGGGATTATTGGTCCATGGGCAGTCTTGTAATCATCAGTATGAAAGCACTACCACTGGCCCTAATACCTATCATCGCGTGTAAGAAAAATGGAGCAAGGAAATATGGACAGTCTAGGTAACTCGTGCACGCCATCCTACTCCCTGATGCAGCTTCCCTCAAGCAACAACTCTTGGCTTGGCCGAGTAGTCAGCTCCTTAACAGTTGCAACCAATTGGTCTAGAATTGATTGTATGAATTCCGGTTCCCTCTCGCTGCCAACGATCCCAACATGTGTTTGGCCCGCTCGAACAAACGAAGCAATCTTCAACGGAAGGCTGGCATCCCCGTGTGGATTCAACACATCTACCTTGCATTCTGTCCCAGCAAAAGGCATAGTATCGAAGTCTTCAAAATCCTGATGATGAGCGACAGAGTTGTAGAACTCGGTTAGTGATGACCACTCGGTGCATTCCCTGAATATCTTTTCGAAACCGATAAAGTCGTAGGCCGCAGACTCGGCAATTTGCCGTTGTAGAAAGTCGAACAAGTCTTGCGCTGTCCATCCGACCTTGAAAGGCACTCTAACTGGAGTAAATTGATAACATGGGCCCATGACGCCTTCGAAGTCTCCCGGGTCAGCATTGCGTCCCGTAGTAATGGTGCCAAATACCACATCAGAGACTCCTAGACGACGAGCCAGTGTCAGCGCCCACGCTGCAGCAAGTAAGCTCGCTACTGTGGTGCTAGTTGGGCGTTGCGAGACATCGACGGGAACTTCTAGGAATACCGATCTGTCTGATGCTTGTGCTGAACTACCGCGAAGAGCCGACATTGAAGAACCGCTCAGAAGCTTGCGCCAGTAGTTGACCACCTTAGGCTGTTGAGACTGGTCGAGTGTTTGAGCAATATATAGTGAAAACGGTCTGATATCGCCAAGGGCTCCACCGATGTATAGCCTCTCTAGGTCGCGTAGCAACACAGGGAGGGAACTGCCATCATACTGGGCGTGTGACAGGCCAATAACGAGGCACTTGCATCCGTCTTGGCCTTCCACATATAATAGTCTCAGGAACGGCGCTCCTAATTGAAAGTTGGATTCTGAGTCCGACAGACACAAGTCCTTGACATAATCTTCGAGGCTTCCATCGGTGTGATGAGTATGAATCGGGACATCCAACTTCTGTAAGACAACTTGATAAAATTTCAAATGGTGCTCGACAAAGACTGTGCGAAGGATCTCATGAGACTTGACTAGTTCATCGCAGGCATGAAACAAGCCATCTCGATCAATCTCGTCGTTAAAAAACAGCATGGTATATTGCACAGAGGTCCGCGGTGCTGCGATTGTTGCCTTAATATCTAGGGCTTGAGAGCTAGTGGTGGGAAGGATGTCTTGAATAGACCAATCAGTACTCTGAAGGTCGGGTCGGATGGCCGCGGTGAGCAAGTCCACTTCCATTTGACCCAGTGTTGAGAAAGCTTTATATGTTTGGACGTTTTTCGGTGCTATGGCTTCATTTAGCACCGCAGCCGTATCTCGCAGGCGCATGTTCTGGAAGATATCGGCTACCGTTAAAACGTACCCCTGAGCGCGAAGGTTTGACACCAATCTCATAGCTAAGACAGAGTCACCGCCCAGGCGGAAAAAGTTGTCATCGACATCAATCTCTTGCTCATTCATCCCTAGTATCGCCGCCCACGCACTTCGGACAACCCTTTGTGCAGGGGTTAGGATTGCTGACTCTGAGCTCCTTGTCCATGCTTCCCTCAACCTATCTCGAAGCCGAGTAAGTAAATCCGGTGGAATGCTTGAACTTATTTCATTAAGTAGGGTTGGGATGAATCTCCCTTCTCCGGAAGGGAGCTTGCTTATCGCCAGATAAGTGTAGGGGACCATGGACGGTGGAAAAGTGTCCCGGATTGCCTTGTCGAGTTCTTTTAGCGATGCAGCCACGCTAACATCGATCGAATCCCAGATTGTTATATCAACATTTTCTGAGCTAGGTGTTTTGTATGTTGTCCTGAACCCGCCTTCTGTGACTTTCACATCAGCTTGGTGTTCTATGAAAAGAATGAGCTTCTCATCCGAAGTGCTCCCTTCATTTTCCAAGGCTGGATGAGCGATGGCAGGGGCGATTCGTGTGGAATCTGGAAGATAGTTGGCAATAAAGGAACCGAGTCTTGCAATATCAACGGAGTGGCCCTGGATTGGCGCTACTGTCTCTTTTCGGCCTATAAAGGTCAAGGTACCGTCGTCTTCCAGTCGCACCAAATCGCCGGTTGAATGCAACTTGGTTAATCTACCAGCATAAGTAGAGCTGCCAGAAACGAGCCATTTTGGAGCTCCAACACTGCCGTCAGGTAGAAATGCGCCTTCAAGCCACAATTCTCCGATGCAGCCTATTGGTGATAGCAAAGATGGATTTCTTGGGTCGCAGACCCAAGAAACTAGTGCAGGAGGGTAGCTGGATCCCTCTTTAATATCCCCAGCGGCTCGAAGCTGCGCTAATGACTGGTCAAAAGTCAAGGGTGGGGTCTGGTTCCAGTGCCAGATCCGGTCCAATTCCACCGTTGAGAGGCACGATATGTCACCCAAACAGTCTGCCATTCCCCGATTGAGGCGATGACATGTTGCCCCCAGTTGGTCAAGGATCCGTCGCATCTGGGCAACCCCAATAAGGCTGCTATCGAAACTTGCACATACCCTGATCGCACTTTTCTGAATACCAACCGCTAGCATGAGCGGGTATGGGTTGAAGTGAAGAGCTTCACGTACAACATCCCCGCTATCAAACCCAAGCTCACTAGGTTCGTATTCTGGTTCAGGCTGGATCACAAGACCTGTGCGGGCTTCACATGCGTACAGGGCATCAGGGCTGACCTTTCTGATATTTTGCATTCCATAATGTTGGTATGGTATACGAGCCATCATGCCTTGCTGTACATTTTGAAGATATGACTCAACTGAAACACGGCGATCAACTTGAGTGCGGATTGGGATCGTCGCTATCAATGGTCCTTGAATGCTTTCGACACCCGCAAGCTGAATGTCACGCCCAGTGAGGGTCTCTCCAATAACCACATCATCGTTTCCGATGTACTGTGAAGCGACAAGCGCCCATGCACCCCGAATCAGAGTTGCAGTGGTAAATGGTGATGCATTCTCTGTTCCTTCTTCAAGGGTGAATTTATGCTCGAGCATGGAATCTGGAGTGGGCAAGTAATCTCTGAACGGAAGTTCTGGGAATTGATTACCTACTGCCCCTTCCAGTTCCTGTTTCCAGAAGGCTCGGGCATCATCCTCATCTGTCTCTCTGACAAAGTTAACGAAGTCTTTCATTTGGGCACTAGTACCAGTACTACCGCCATTCAATGCCTCGTTGATCATCTTCAAAGTCAGAAATTCCGACCAACCGTCATAGAGAACATGGTGTACAGTCCAAACCATGTATCGATTCCCACTTGTGGATTCATCAACGATGGCATATCGAGCAAGGTTCTGCCCGAGGCCAATCGTCTCCTTCTGGTCATCCTCAAGGTATTGGTTAAGGTCAGTCGTGTGTCGCCAGTGGACCTTCTCTCGGACCACAACTTGGAAAAGCCCAGGTTGCTGAAGCTGGACCAAGCGACTCCGTAGGATAGCGCTTGCACCAATTACAGATTCCCATGCTTGCTTCCAAGACGTGGTGCTGATGTGATCTGGGATACGTGCAACTCGCTGAGCGATATAGGGCTGGGCAGCTTTGATCGAAAATGTGAACAGTGCTTCTTGCGTTGGAGTGCAGGGGTAGATGTCTTCGATGGCTGAGGGTTCTAGTTCACATGACTGGGATGCCTCTGTCTTTGTACTTTCTAAACTTGACGAAAGCATAGAAAAAGGTGGAATTTCAGTCTGTATCTGCACACTGAGGATTTGAGATGTGGCTGCCATGGTGGAGAGCGTGGGGTGAAGAAATATGTCGGCAACACTGAGGGAGATGAACTGAGATATGCAATGGGAAACCAACTTCATAGCCACCACAGAATCACCACCCAACACGAAGAAATTGTCCTCGGCCTGGATAGTCTTGAAATCAATCTTTAGGGTCTGCCCCCAAGCCTCCGCCAGTCGGATTTCCATCTCACTGAGTTGTTGGCGGACGGATGGAGTAGGAGGATTTTCATCAAGCTGTCGAATGTCTATCATAGTGCCAAATTCTCGAAGGCGTTTGCGGTCGGTTTTGCCAGAGATCAATACAGGAATGAAATTGACATGGATGAATGTGGTTGGAATCATATACCTAGGCAGGACATCTGCTAGTCTCATATCAATACCAAGAAGAGACTTGTGCAAACTTTCTTCTGGCGAGACCCGTTGTAGTTCGACTTCTTTTGGAGAGACTTTGGGTCGGGGAGCAATGAAGGCTATGAGAGTTGGTTGACCCGCGAATCTAAGAGGAGTTATCACTTCTGCAATAACATCCGTCTCGGGTGGCAGATGAATTTTGATCTGGTATTCAATCTCGCCCATTTCCACCCTTTGCCCGCGGAGTTTGACTTGAGTGTCTTTCCTTCCAACAAAAACGATTCCCCCGGATCCATCCGGGTCATATTTCCCAAGGTCTCCAGTTTTGTAGAGGCGGCCACCACGCCCGGCGTGTTTTTTGTCACCAGAAGTAAGCCAGATTGGATCCTCAATGAACGAGGCTGCGGTTTTGGCTGAATCATTTAGATACCCCTGACCGACGATCGGACCATCCACGATGAGCTCTCCCACAGCACCGACAGGCATAAGCACTTCGTGATTGTTGGGGTCTGCAATCCATATAGCAGCCCCATTCCCTTTCCCGATAGAGATGTAGTCTCTTCCAGTGGCCGCACTACTATTGATTGTACAACCAATGGTGCACTCACAAGGTCCGTAGCCTATGACGATTCTTGTGCTCTCCCCCCAGTAGTTGACGTCTCGTGCCGTTGCCGCCTCTCCTCCCAGCCCAAGACAGCTGAGTGAGGAAATGACATCCTGGTCCAGGATGCGAGCCACTGAAGGGGTTATGCCCGCATAGTTGACTGCCATTTTCCGTATAACGCCATTGATGTCATTCATTCGGTCGTCATCAGATGGAATACAAAGACAGCCTCCTCGATGGAGAGTACATAGCATACTGTCAATGCTGACGTCGAAGGCGTATGAAGCGAAGTCAAGAACTCTTGAGGTGTCTGTGTATCCAACAGCCTCAGCTCTCGGGATGGCACTGCTAGTGTAGGTGCTGTGAGATATCATGACCCCTTTCGGTGTTCCAGTGCTTCCGGATGTAAATATTATATACATTATCGTCGTGGGTGGTACGGGCAACAGAGCTGGTATGGCGTCTAGGTTGGCAACTTCAGCTGAAAATGTCTCAGCTTCAACGATGAGACTGTTTCCATGTGGCAAGATCGATGCTGCCAGGGCTTCTTGTTTTCGTGACGCCACTATTGTCTTCGTATCGACCTGATCACTCATATTTTGAAGTCGCGCAAGTGGAAGGGTTGGGTCCATGAGCACGAATGTAGCTCCTGCTTTCATGACAGCGAGTATCCCGACAACTGTCCAGCATGATTTCTCAAAACAAACTGGAACAAAATCCGAATGTTTGACACCGATATCGTGCAATCTATGCGCTAATATTGTCGAATAGTGTTCAACCTGCTCGTACGTTAAATTTCCATCCCACGACGAGATTGCTATCTTTTCTGGAGTTCTCCGAGCCTGTTCAGATACAAGGTCGTGCATACAAAGGTCATACGAGGTCGGGCGTTGGGAGTTCCATTTCCAAATCTGGTCAAGGTCGCTCTCTGTTGGACCCATTAGTTGTTCGATGGCGGCGTCAGGTCTTGAGAGGCAAACTTTCAAGGTGTCAACAAATGACTTGATATGTCGCGCAATTGTGAAAGGCAACATAAGTTTACTGTGGTATAATGGACGGATCTGTATGCTGTCACCCCAAATCCGTACTTCCACGTGGAGCACATCCTTCAATTATATGGTCAGCAGTTTAAAGACACTAGTGCAATGTTCCCTTACCTGTTCATTCTCATGACTTATATCGTGGGAAGTGGTGCTCAGTACCAGCGATATAGGACTGGCCTTGTGCGTTTCGAGGGAGTTTTGCCTGTCCTCTTCTAGGCGAGACAATATTTTCGCCGCAAGGGCCTCAACTGTTTGTCCCATATCTGTGATCAACCCGGCCATTGTAAAACATTTGATACTGCACTCTTGTGCATAGCCATCCTTCAAATGGCAATGCGCCCAATCGAAAGTGACATCGTTCTCCTCGCGCGTCTGCAAGAGTGTGAAGAGCCATGATAGCAAAACCAGTTCATCTCCCAAGCCAGTGAGGGTGTTCTCCCTACCGGCCACGAGGTCAAAGATCTGAAATGAGCCGAAACATTCATCATAGGCCCTCCCTGGAGCGAGCCAATAGGCAAGGCTATCTGCTGGCTGTTCAACCTGGTAGAAATTATCTATTCCTATGGATCCCATGCTGCCAATTCACTGGACGTCCTGGTGGCCCGATTCTAGCTACCGATACTGAAATACTGAACAGAGTATCTTGCGACAGCCGAAGTCCTGCACCTCTAGGCACTGTATGGATATCAAGCCAATAGTACCTACGTACGTCTGGATTGGCGAACGAATAGTGGACGAGATGATGCTAACTTGCTGTTCTTTATTAATCCAGCCACTAGGATGGCAAGGAAGTTTCAAGAGCTGTGCAGCAAGGGTTGATAGCGACACAGTCAAGCGCCCAAATGTGGATATCTCATGGGGAGTGCGCCAGTAGTATGCAGACAGAAGAGTACGATTGAGTGAAAGAGAGCAAAGAGGATATCGGGGGTTTCAATAGTTGCAACCCACGAGGATCTCAAGGATATCTATGGATGAGAATACTTTTGAGGCTTTAGAGACTGAGTATATGAAAATAGTCTAGCTAAACATAACCATCTCTGGTCTTAATTGTTACGTTTCGAAGACTCTAGGTAGTGTCATCATACAGTGGGTATAGCACCAGGAGGCAAAATTAGCCTGCACAGCATGGTTCAGGCAAGACCGGTTGAATTTTGTCTTGCTCGAGTCCTTTGGCTTCTGGATGGTTTCCAGCTTCTTCAACCAGTGTCAGACATTTCGAATATCTCAAACCGCAAGCGGGACGTCTGATACCCGTAATGAATATGTGAAATGTTGTCACAAGTATTGGTAAATTCCATTATCTTACAGTAGATTGGAAATATAGAGTCATTACATTACGCGTGAAATATCTCATTTGCTCTAAGTGGGACCGAAACCCATGAAGCTTCGGTCGATCATGCTTCTTTGGTGATGCTACCCAGGCTGTAAGCTGTAGGCTCTAGCTAGAGGGGATTGAACAAACCTGCACTCGGGGCTTGGGCGCATCGTAAATACCTCATGTTTGAGGCTCGAGGTCAACAGGCTCTACCTACATGCCGTGCAAGAATGTTACATACTGAGTTCGGTTCAAGCTGGGGTCGACAGTGGATGGGCCCAGGTTCACCACACAAAAACCCCCTTTCCCGTGTAGTGCTGCTCTGAATGTAGAGTCTACCACCAAAATCACGATCGCAAAGGCCGAGGAGATCGCGATGGTGTCATCTGATAAGATAAAAATTTTCCAGTGGGGGGAGCTTGTGGTTGTGGCTTAACGCGATCAGGGGCATCCCCGGCTGGTGGCGTGTTGCCCCTCGAGTAGTGGGGCATCTGATTAGTTTAGATTAGATGCCCACCACCTCCTCTCCTTGTCCCACCCCTAGCCTGCACTCCCTGTCCTCCCTGTACCGAGAGATATTGAGTAGGGGAGAGTTTACAGCTTTGAATTTGTCCACCTTGGTGGCCGTTTCTCCACGAATGCCTGGATTCCTTCGGCGAAATTCGAACCACCCATCAAGAGAGGGTAGGAATCCTCGGCGAGAGTCGACACGGCGTCCTCAACGCTGCCCGCTTCCCAGCTTAGGCGAATTCCACGTCTAGCGACTATCAACGCATCAGGACTGTTTTTGCACATTTCTTGTGCAGTCTCGATGGCAACCCGGGCGACATCGGTGGCAGTCTCTACCACTTGATTGACGAGGCCCCATTCTTGAAGGGTTTTGGCGCTAACACTCTTCCCTGTCAACACGAGCTCTGTGGTCCTTTGCAATCCAATCGTGCGCGTCAGACGTGGCAGACAACCGGCCACAGGGGCAATTCCTCGCTTCACCTCTGGAAGGGAGAAGATTGCAGATGAGCACGCTATCACAAGATCGCAGTTGGCCACCATCTCAAATCCTCCTCCCATGCATATACCGTTCACAGCAGCGATAATAGGTTTTTTGCCCAGTCGGCGTGGTAATCCAGCCAGACCTGGCGCACCCATGTCATTCACGACTCCTGCCTTGTTCATTCTGTTCCACTCTGATGATGAATGCTTGGTCAGTCACACTGAACAATGCCTACTCCAGTAGGTCATCGCGATCTTACCTTGCAAGTCTGCCCCAGTACAAAAGGCTCTACCAAAGCCGGTGATAATTCCGACCCAGAGACTTTCATCTTCATCAAACTGTTCCCAGATGTGTTGAATTTGTCGACTCGTAGCTTTGTCGATGCAGTTGAGTTTTTGGGGTCTGTTGATCGTGACCTGGAGAATATGCTCCGCTGGAAATGAAACATTCAAGTTTTGGAGCCTTAGGTCTCTCAATCTCGACGACATGGCCAGACACTCGTTGGGTCTTCACATCAATCTGAGTTTGCTGAAAAGCTAACCGTAATCCTTAATATCTCAACGTCCCTTTTATAAGACTCGTTGGCAGTTAAGTACCTTGTCTGACGCTATTTGCTTGGAAGGATATCCTTGATTAATACAAGGCGTACTTGGCATGCAGGAAGCTTTGTCGGAGTGGCCTCCCTTCGATCTCGGTCAGTTTATGCATCCGGAAGTTTCCTTGGATTTCTTCGCCAACTAAAGTGGGTGCCAACTAGAGGCGAACAGAAAGTCGGTGCATCATGGACTTGAATAGGTTGGCTTTCTCCGCATTACACGGCAAACGAGCGGAAACTACTCTGGCTGTGGCCCCGGAGAATCAGCAAAGGAAATATAATTCGCACTCGCCAAAAATTCTTCGTCTTCAATTGGGCTGAACTCGAGCCCTCGACGCCAGCAATACTATCGCTGCCCACGGTCGCTGTCGACAGCACCAATTTACTTTGCCAGGCTATACTCCAGCTTTTATCATTGCCCATCCTACCTGAGGTTTACGATAATGTCATCTCATGGAACCTTCGCAGGAGAATACCCGAGAGTGAAGCTGCCGCACCCGTTCTTGACAACATATCGAATCCAAAATGTGTCTCCGACAAGACCTTCAAAACTCATATTGACCCTTGATGAGAACCAGGCCACGGGAAAGCCATTACCTGAGCCATTGCATTCAAATAATCTTTCCTGGTTTGAGTTGGATACCAAATCAAAGGATGGTCACCCGCCACAAAACGATAACAGTTCCTGGGCACGGGCTTGCAGGAGTCCAAAAACCACATTCGAATGGACAGGCAACAATGCACCGTCTTTAGGTCAAATTTGGAATGTGATTCATGCGATATATCTCACTAATCCAACGCCTGAATACTTCCAACTTGCTCTCGAGGGCAGCCAGCAAGATATTGTTAGGACTGAGTTACTTGTAACTGGTTTGGCAATCGAGCACCCCGAGCCATGGCACCTGAAGGAAAAGCCAAGTTTTGATTCTCATTACTTGTTAATCCTTCGCAGTGCGTTCTGGCAAGGTGCTGCTTCCCCATTGGGACCGCGTCCAATCTGGGTGGTTGGTGACGGCACAGACAAGAACGTTCGCAGGTCTTTGGCACAGTACCCTATCATGGCTGAGAATTATCATTTTACGATGAAGTTCCCAGAGGAGCGGGTATATACCCGTCATCCGATACGGCGACCAAAGCCATATCCTGGATCAATCGCATACAGTCGATACATTCCAGAGCTTGACGAGCACTTCTCACTCGAGGTAGTTGACTGGGAGAACTTGGAGCATCTACAGTTATTCAATGTATGGCAGAATGATCCGCGTGTGGCACAAGGCTGGAATGAAACCGGAAGTCTGGAACAGCACCGCCAATATCTCAAAAAACTCCACTTCGACCCCCATGTACTCTGCTTATTTGGTCGATTTGACGATGTTCGATTTGCCTACTTTGAGCTATATTGGGCCAAGGTATTGCCCGTTCACTCCATTACCTATCTCTCGAATACTGACCTGTTCTTAATAGGAGGATCACTACGGCGCACACTATGATGCTGGAGATTATGACCGCGGCCGTCATTCGCTTGTTGGAGATGAAACCTTCCGAGGGTCGAAACGTGTGAATGCATGGTACTCTAGCTGCATTCACTATGTCTTTCTAGACGATCCGAGGACGGCAAATGCTGTGGGAGAGCCAAAGGCGACAGGATCAACAATTCTCTCTTACGAGAATTCACAAGGCCTAGTTATTGGTAAATACATTGATCTCGGGCACAAGAGATCGGTTCACTCAATATCGAGCCGCGAAAAATGGTTTCAGTTGTGCCCTTTGTTCTGGGATGGGCGGGAACGACCTCTGGAATCTGCTGATCGCGCAGCATGGAATGCGAAGCTCTGAGAGTTTGCTTTTCACCATTTGTTTCTCATCGAGTTGGCTGAGCAGGCCATTCACTAACATAACATACTATGACAACTGCGAAGTTAAAAGAGATCGTTTCATGCTATCATGCTATCGGAGCCAATCCAGGGACTCATGGTGGCAATGAACAGCAACCAAGGTATACGAGGCAAAAATGGCATGAAGCAACGAGATAGAACTGTAGCAAGGTGCGAGTGGCAATTCCAAGAATACTAGGTGCTTTCCGTTCTGTAAATATGCAATACTTTGACGCAAACATGAATTAGGAAATAGTGTGGGGGATACGATGAGACTACTCATGAAAAATCTGGTCTGCGTGGTGCTCTGGATGGAGTGGTTAATCTCAAATGGCAATGTTGAGGAGCTTTCCAGGATCCAATGCAGCCTTACCAGGATCTTCACGAATCACGCCATACAAGAGAAGCCTCGACTGGTATCACTAGTCCCCCAACGACTAAAATTTACCTTGTCATGGACTCAAAGTTACGGGCACAAGACAGAGCTCGTAATTGATCCACCCAGCATACCAACAAGGGTCTGCTAGCGATACCGATTCAAACATGCTCCAGTGGAACGGGCCTTGGCGGCATCTCGTTAGAGGGTTTCCTCGTGTGGAGGGTCCGATGACCGGATGCATACAAAACGCCACCAATTAGCGCCGAGTGGGCACCAAGGTTCTGCTATCAACATGTGGTACGTAGGAAAAGCACTGATAGGCAAGGTCTAATATACAAAAGCATGACCCTGCCGAATCTGCTTGGATATCTGTCGCTAAGTCCATCCCCTCCGGCAGCTCGTGGTGCTCTCGCAATTCGTTACGATCACCACCATCACCACCACCACAATGTCTTTCCTCTCTAGGTTCAGACCTGGATTTCGTCGAACGTCGACAGATCTCAATGATAAGTCGACGACGACAAAAGATTCCAGCTCGGCTGAGAAAGCTCCTGAGACGAACACCGAAGCTGCTGTCGCTGAAGACAGCAATGCCGCAACCAGTGATCTTCCTAACGAAGAAGCCCAGCGAGGTGTTCGCATGGTCGAGGCTGTTACGTTGACTTGGTCAAAGAGGGCGTTAATCGCTATTTTCATCAAGTATGATTGCGCCTTTTTACGTCGATAGAATGAGTACTAACATCGCTTAGTATGTGGTTCTTGTACTTTGTGAATGCCTTTCAGTCATCGATCCTGAACAACCTTACCCCATACGTAACCAGCGACTTTGAAAGCCACTCCTTGCTCACAGTGATTTACATTGTGTCGTCTTGCATGTCCGCCGCTTCCTACATTCCAATCTCAAAGATTCTCGATCTCTGGGGACGAGCGGAGGGCTTCTTGATCATGGTTAGCTTCGCGACCCTTGGTTTGATCCTGATGGCGTCCTGCCACAGCTTGGGAACGTTTTGCGCGGCACAGGTAAAGTTCCAAAGATATTGGTCTAATTCATATACTAATTCTGCAGGTTTTCTACTCCATCGGCTTTGGAGGTATGACCTACAGCGTGGACGTCATTACAGCTGATGCGACAAAATTGAAAAACCGAGGATTGGCATTTGCCTTCACCTCTTCACCTTATATGATAACAGCATTTGCTGGTCCCAAGGCATCGGAAGGATTCTACGACAACATTAGTTGGCGATGGGGATTTGGCGCCTTTTCGATCATCTTGCCATTTGTTGCGGCGCCGCTCTTCTCCATTCTCAAGATAAACCTCCGAAGGGCCGAGAAGGAAGGCAAACTGGTCCATCGAACCACTGATCGGACAATCTTGCAAAGCATACTACATTATGCTGTGGAACTCGATTGTATGTGTGAACCTCCTCACGGCGGTTAAGTGCTAACGTCTGAAGTTTTTGGTGTCTTCCTGTTTGCCGCCGGTCTCGTGATTTTCCTGCTCCCATTCTCGCTGGCCGACTCTGCGCCGAACGGGTGGAGCACGGGTTATATCATTGCAATGATCGTTCTTGGAATTGTCCTGCTAGTACTGTTCGGGCTTTTTGAAGCATATTTCGCACCTCGACCAATGCTTTCGGTCAAAATTCTCACCAACCGTACAGTGATTGGAGCCTGCCTACTATGCTTTAGCTACCAGGTTGCGTACTACTGTTGGGCCAGCTATTTCACCTCGTTCCTCCAGGTTGTGAATGGTCTTTCCATCTCAACTGCCGGGTATGTCAGCAGCACCTTTGATGTTGTGTCGGGGTTTTGCCTTCTGTCTGCTGGATTTATTATCCGAAAGTCGGGGTATTTCAGATGGCTGCTCTTCATCGCGGTGCCATTATACGTGTTCGCTCAAGGCTTGCTCATCTACTTCAGGCAGCCTAATCGCAACATTGGATATCTCGTCATGTGCCAGATATTCCTCTCCATTGGCGGCAGCATTATCATCCTCTGTGAACAGCTAGCGATCCTCGCAGCAGGGGACCATCAACACGTCGCAGCACTCCTTGCGTTGCTTTATGTCGTGGGAAACATCGGAGGCGCAGTTGGGAATTCGATTTCTGGTGCCATCTGGACCAACACCTTTGAGAAAGCTCTCGAACGATACCTGCCTGAAGATTCCCTGGAGAGCATCGGAGATATCTACAGCAGCCTTGAAACCCAGCTTTCTTACGAGTGGGGCTCGCCAGAGCGAATCGGCATACAGAACGCATATGGGTACGCCCAGCGAAGAATGCTTATTGCAGGAACCGCTATTATGGCGCTCTGCTTTATCTGGGTTTTCCTCATCAAGAACCTAAACTTAGCTAAGATTCACCAGACCAGAGGCAATGTGTTCTAGGGGAGCCTGCGTACCACTGAATCTACATACAACACTGGAAATACTATAGCACTCAATAATACCCTGTGTCTTAATAACTTCAATTTATTTGCTGTTTTTGGTCGGGTACATTTGCATATCTTTCTAGATATGCAAAACTTTTACCTTTGCAACAACTCGCTTCAACGTAGAATTCGAGGGACAGGATCTATACGCCCTTTGCAATGGTTTTTTTAAATCAAGAAGATAGCTCGCTCGAGTATCGGGGAATTGAGAGAAGTGATAAGTTGAAGATATCTCCATGTCCAATGGAAAGCGCTCTATAGGCCATGCTTCTCAGCAATCTTCTTCCATCCTATTTGACCAACGAGGAAAGCTGTTGACTGGGTATGGTTACTTCGGGTTGTTAGCTCACAGGCACAAGACAATTCTTTCGGGGAAGGCATACCTAGTTATGATTGGACAAACGCTAAGGTCGACCACGCGCAAGTTCCGAACACCCCTGACGCACATGTCTGAATCCAAAGGGGCTGTCTGGTCTTCTGGTCGACCCATCCTGACAGTACTGACAGGATGCAAGACAGACATGACATCTCGCTTGATGAAGTCCATCACATCCTCCTCACTATCTGATTTGGGGGTGTAGAAGTTGCTCCGAAGGTGTTTTGATAGAGCTTCAGACTTCACAAACCTCAAGACTTCTCTGGTCGCATCCACAAATGTCTTTCGATCATATGGGTGAGATAAGAAATTGACATCAATCAGTGGCATGGCAGCGGGATCCTTTGATTGGAGGGTGACACTGCCTCGTGATTGAGGATTCATTAGCATTACGGCTATCCCAATTGCTTCCTCTCCGTTGGCTTTATCCCAGACGCGCGGAACTTCGCCTCCTAGGAACACTTCGTACTGAGGGGCGTCTGCTGAGTTGATCCACTTTTGAGCTAGGGGTTCTAGCTTGTCCAACTCCTCCCTGGAGTATCGTTCCGGGTCAAGTTTCAGAAATCCAGCTAGATTACCAAGACTTCGAACTGCATCATGGCCGGTACGATCCTGCAGCCATTGTTTGCGAGCAGCGAGTACTCCTTGGGTGTTGCTTTGGAACGCAATACGATCCGATATGTCGGACGAGCATCCCCATCGCATCGCAATGTAATGGTGGTCAATAAGATCTTTGCCGACCCTTGGGCTCTTGACCTGACACGGGATTCCCAGCGCTTGGAGCTCTTCCTCAGGGCCGATACCACTGAGCAGAAGAATCTTCGGTGTATCAATACTCCCTAGAGACAATATAGTCTCTTTCTTCGCTCGGATTTCCTGTCCATTAGCCAGAACAATTCCTACTGCCTGTGGTGTACTTTCGTCTGAGCTGGTTTCAAGGATAACTTTGTGTGCCACGGTGTTGGTCCAAATGGTCAGGTTCGATGGAGGATCATTCAAGAATGCGGTAGCGCTTGTGGTCCTAGAACCTTTGTACGTCGTTGTTGTCACCACGCCAATTCCGATGGGATCCCCAGAGTTCTGATCTTGGTTAAGAGGCCACCCAAAATCCAAAGAGGCTTTCATCAAGATATCTCCCCCTATCGGCCACTGCTTCCGAGAGAATAGTTCTATACCAAGAGGTCCATCTTGGCTGTGCGCGTTCTCACGCAGCTTTACCCATTGGTTTTCATCTCCATCGTCCTCGAACGAAAGGTTTTCGATCTCCTTGTACCGCTCAAGAACGTTTTCCCATTTGTAAGCATTATCGCCTGCAATCTCAGCCCATGTATTATAATCCGAAGCGCATCCCCGTATGTAGCCCAAGAAGTTTGCGATACTGGAGCCACCGAGACCCTTGCCACGAAGGTAGTCTAAGACTCGACCGTCCAGATGTTTCTGAGGCGTAGTTTTATATTCAACTCGAATCTCGGGATGGTAATAAATGCTCCTGAATCTCTCACTTGGAACGTACAACTCGTCACTCTTATTTTCACCTCCGGCTTCAATTAGCAAAACAGCCGGATGACTTTCCGAGTTTGCAATTCTCGAGGCAACAACTGCCCCACTGTTGCCTATATCTCTGTGAGTCGCACTGCAGGCGGGTATACGTAGGACTCATGCTGAGGCTCACCTGCGCCAACCACGATAAAATCATAACTGTCGGAGTCGGAACCCATATTCAATTGTCATGGAATCGATGCCAGCTTCACAACCCTGTGATCCCAATTACTGTTTATACCATGTGCGGGTCCTCCCTGGCAGCCTGGGAGACCCAGATGTTGCACTCCGTAGATCCGGCTGCACTACAGCGTTCACTGAAAAGTCACATATCTGCAAAGCTTCTGATTACTCTCTCCATCACACGATACTTAAGTAATATCCCGGTCATGCGAACGCATATTCCCCTCCCGCAACTCAACCTTAGCGACGTAGGGAACTAAACGCTTGGCATATACCGGTCACCTGACTGTTCCACACTGTCCCACGCGTGCTCGACATGAGGCTCACTATCCAATCAATACCGCAGTAGTGGTTACTTGAGATAGAGTTGTCGGCTCCGAGACAAACACACCATATAGTTTGACCAGAATAGCGGGTCGCTGCCATGGGGGTGGGCCTCACCACAGAGGGTGGACCGAAGCGAAGGTACCACCCCGTCGTCCCTGGAAAACTCGATAAGAAGCCAAACGCCAGTCATTCAGCTCGAGTAATCCTCCCTCACGGGAGGAAATCAGTCTTTCGTAGCTGTAGAGCAAATGGGATCTATGCAAGAGCGCCCAACCAAGGTCGCCATGCCAAAATACGAGAAAATCACACGATTTCCTCTCCATTCCGACGATCCATCCCATCTGTTTGATGTTCACAATCCCGCGACTGGGGAAGTGATCACGACGATACAGGGATGCGGGGAAGCCGAAGTTGAAAAAGCCGTCGCGATTGCACAAAGAGCCTACCAAAGCTGTTGGAGATGGAAAACTCCCAAGGAGAGGTCAGAGCTGCTACTTCGATGCGCCGACCATCTAGCAGCTCACGCGGAGGAGCTAGCACAGCTACTTTCCATGGAGAATGGAAAGCCAGTCACGCAAGCGCGGCAGGCAGATGTCACTTTTGTTGTAAATGTGTACCGCTTCTTTGGATCTCTGATCGATAAATTGCCCAGCGAGTTATACGACCAAGGCAGCATATATTCGTCTATTGTCCACGAGCCATATGGAGTCGTGGCCGGTATACTTCCATTCAACTGGCCGCCCATCCACTGTGGAGGAAAGTCTGCTCCGGCGTTAGCGGCAGGGAACACCATCATCTTAAAGCCTGGAGAGCAGGCTCCCCTAACGGCGATGCGAATCATCGAATTGGTTTCCGAGATCTTACCGAAAGGCGTCATTCAGGGGATACCTGCTGCAGGAACAGCGGTACCGGCAGCCCTGGTCTCCCATCCGGATGTTAAAAAGGTATCATTCACCGGATCGACTCGAGGAGGAGCAGCCATCAGTAAGCTTGCAGCGGATAATATCACCCATCTATCGCTGGAACTCGGGGGGAAGAATTCGCTGATAATCTTCGACGATGCCGATATCGACTTGGCTGTGAGAAGTGCCATGGACGGCGGGTACTTCAACCAAGGAGAGGCATGCACGGCTGCCTCAAGAGTTATTGTACATCGGGCGGTGCATGATCAGGTGGTCTCTAAAATGGCGGCGGCCGTCAGAAGACTAAAAGTGGGAAATGGTGCTCGCGAGGAGACACATGTCGGGCCACTGATCACAAAAGCCCACCAGGAGAAAGTTCAAGCATATATCGAGCTAGGCGTTGCCGAGGGTGCAAAAATTGAAGCCCAGGCGCCTCTTCCTAAGGACCCATCTCTCAGTCGCGGATTCTTTGTTGCTCCGACGCTGTTCACCAACGTCAATAGAGATATGAGAATTGCAAAAGAGGAGATGTTCGGCCCCATAGTCACGGTAAATGCATTCGAAACCTATGAGGAAGCCATTTCCATTGCCAACGATACGGAGTATGGATTGGTCACCGCGATCTTCAGTCAAGACACCACGAAGGCATTGAAAGCGGCTCGAGAAATTGACGTTGGTATGGCATTCGTCAACAATTATACACGCATGGCGCTTGGCACTCCGTTCGGTGGAGCGAAGCACAGTGGCTATGGCCGAGAACACTGTATTGAGACGCTTCGAGAGTATAGCCGTCCAAAGAGCATTCGAATTCCGTCAGGAAGAGGCCCTATTCCCGCTTGGCAGAAGGTCAAGGACCTCTTTGATTCTCCTGGCCATGGTGATCCCACTGTGGTCTAATGGCGAGACAAGGTTTCCAAGTTTTTCTCGGACTCTTGAAGTTTTGTTTTAAGACCTTAAAGGGATTTCATATTTGAAATTAACTCCCAGCGCAATAGTTTTCCCTGCATCAGCAAAGCATCGCATAGCATATTCTTGAATTTAACCAGGTAGAATTTCCCAATCCCAAATACCCAATTTGCCCATCAGATTTTCCCAACTCTGAAGCCAATTATATAACACACATCCATTTGTCATCAATACTGCCCACCTGCACCGGTACGGAGCATCCACTTCTGCCCGTGAGATTTGACCATATCAGCGAGATGTAATGGATCGAGAGTGGCCTGAATCTGCAATTCTCGGAGAAGGGACTGGATCACATCCGCATTAAGGGTAGCCAGCACGCTGAGGTCTGTTGGAGAGGCTCTCAGATTTTCTCCCAACGGTTTATGTATGACTTTGAGGTTCCGCGCCAAGCACTCCGAGCGGATGATGGACAGCACAAAGGAAGCTTTTCGTGAGATCTCGCTAATAACATTGAGCGCGCTGAAGACAATTGACAGCATTGTTTGCGCAATGTACGGTAGGACCTCTCCAGCCTTCTGCATCAGGAGAATCGAACTTCCAGTGCGCAGTAAGACTTCCGCCATTATTTCAGGAGCAGGATCAAGAAGCAATTTGCTGCCGTAGGACGACTGGTCGTCAGAATGGCGGTCGAAGTTGAGTGACAAGCTCAGGGTGTTGATGATCGCTTGACACGCTCGTGAACGAGATAAAGTGGGATTTTTCAATACCTCCGGCACGACGTCCAGAGTATCGAGGATGTCGCCCAGAACTAGCGTGCCCAAGTGATAGTGGCACATCAAGAGTACTACCTTGTCAGCAGTTAGGCATCATGATGGGAAATAGTTCAACTTACCATAATTCAATCTGCATTCCGTGCTCAGATAGATATAGTCTCGGGCACACATGCCCAGCAAGTGGTCGAAGACTTCATGGAAGCGATGTGACTCTTCAAGCACAGCCTGCGCGGTCTCTTCAACTGGTAATAGTTTATGATAAAATAGAGAGTCGCAGAGTTGATTTATCACTGCGAAGTACATGGTTTTGCACGCGGTTGCGTGTTGGAGGACGACCTCTGCCACACCCGGCGGGAGGGGGTCATGGGATCCTTTCAAGTTCGCAAATGATTGATGGAATATCTCAGTTCTCTGGCGGATAGAGCTCCAAATCTTTTCATCGCCGCTGTTTAGTGGTAGAATGAGGGCGGGGAGCTGTTGTAAAAGGCCCCTACTGCAGCTGCTGATAACACATAGCCAGAATAAATTATCACGCTCTGACTTGTCTACTTCATTGTATTTTTCGGTGTGGCCATATACGATGTTACTTGTCTGGCACGGGTCATGTACAGGCGAGTTCGACGACACTGTACATTGCCAAGTCCGTACGCGCCATGTCATAGGAGCTCTCAGAGTACTGAGGTGCCCAAATAGAGCTTGATTGCATAGTTGAAGAAATCCTGCGTCAAAACTCTCAGAAGGAGCCTCGGAGATTGTGAATAGCATCAATGCTAGGATGGATCTGTAACTGGCCTGAGTTAGGGCAGGAAAGATTGCTTGCTTCGCCTGGTTCCACAAGCAAATTCGGACGTCTTGTTCATGGTTCTGATGTTCGGGCATTTCATGACCGGAGCTTTTGCGATAAGCACTCCTCAGAGGAAGCCATCTGGCGGCATATGCATATATTGCGTATCTCAGTGCATCGTTCAACAGGTGATCATTGTCATCCTGCATGCGGGCCCGGTGCAGAAGCGAGCCTGATACTTGGGGCAAATAGCTTGTCGATCCTGGAGCGCCGAGATTTTTATGGTCATCCAGTTGCAACACCATCTGTGCGATAGATCGTTTGGGCTTGCAAGAGAAAAGCTATTAGTGACGACTCTGACAAGGCCATCTCCCAGTAGCAGCTTACCGGCGTTGCCTCCAAGTAGGGACGACAACTGTTTCCCAGCCATGTTGTGTAGCGGATCTCAAATATCGTGAAATAGATATTCCAGAGAATCTCATTAAGCATACTCGCTTGTAGGCGTCGGCATGCAACACTATCAACATCGAACGAAGATATTGATGGGGTTTGACATTCATCAGACGACAACGGACTCCGCGTCTCCAAGCTTTGTAATGTCGTCTCTGGTGATGGAATTGCTACTGAAGCACATGGTGCCTTATCTTGGGTGGATCGCCCACTAGGACTGGGCCAATCTCTCTCATGAATAAGGGTGTCACTTGATTGTGACCATACTAACTCGTGTGTCGTCCCTTCACTTCGAGTTCTTTGGAGAACAGTATTCGAGCTTACGGCACTCTGCGAGGTCTAATTCCTGATGTCAGTTATTTTACAGCGGGTATTCGAATAGGTCCCATACCTGAGCATCGCAAACTTTGCCTCGACGGACACAGTTACTACAGCGACTTGGTTTCTGAGTAGCGGCGTCACACCCAATGCGGGCTATCCGGCACGGGTGGCAACTTGTTCTTGGTCTTCGTGCTGCCATCAGAATGAATACACGGCCAACAAGATAGTGTTGATAAAAAATGGATCTAGAACTTCAACCACTACAGGACCAGCACGGAGTACGGAGTACATCAGGAAATCCTCAGACTTTAGCGTGGATTAAATGCGAAAAGCCAGCACTTCGATAATCCGTTCACGTGAGCAGCCTTCTGAGCCACTTTCTTGGCCTGATCTTCACAGGGGCACGGGGGAGGGATCCCCCTGGGGCCCCAAGCTTTCGGTTGTAACCCTCCCTGGGGTTGAGGCAGTCTTCCCCCAGAAGCAGCCCCGGTACCGCTCATTATTCGTATTCCTATGCAAGGACACCCTGCCCAGGGGTTTGACGTGAGTGAAACACAAGGTTGATATCTCTCTGCTTCCAGAACCAACCAGCCGTCAGGGTCCATGTCTTCGATCCAGACGCCCATTGAACATCAAACCGCCGAATCACCTCTGGGACAAATTTGGACATTTCTAAAAATGCGATGTGCTTCCCAATGCATCCTCGTGGGCCGTGTGAAAACTAAGGCTATATGTCAGGTTTACGAAGACCAAGGCCACTCGGTGGGCGAGGCTACTTACTGTCATGTAGGTTCTTTCCATCAGCTTGAGGCGTTCTGGATCAGCCTCAAGCCATCGCTCGGGTCTAAATTCTTCAACATCGTCTCCAAATACCTCCTTGTTGCGATTTATCAGTGGTGCTAGTGCACCCACAATAGTTCCTTCAGGCAGGTCGTAGCCACACAGATGAGCTCCTTCTGGCGGCACAACCCTTTCCAGCGGAAAAGCTATTGAAGGATGAAGGCGCATAGCCTCTTTCATCACCGCTTGCCTAATACTAGTCAGCCTGTGTTAGAGAGGGGTGTCCTCCAACATACAAATAAACAAGGTCCTGGCTCTCTTGGAAGGTGACCAGATTTGACAACAAACCCTCACTATCGGCCTTTGTGATCTCATCCACAAGTTTATTGTAGACACGAGGACTTTTCACGAGATAGTAGAAGATGCCACGAACTGCAATGGCGATGGTATCACTTCCGGCTAGGCTAGATGACAAACAGAATTAGCTTGATGGGAGTCTTCACCAGGCGGAAAAGGTTTGGGGATCAAGGCCACTTACACATTGTTGGAGAGATGGTTCATGAGGTCGCGCTTATGGTTCGCCCGGTCTTGGTCATCTTTTCGCCTCAGCTGCTGGAGAAAGTCTGTTCGCCCATGCTGTCTTTCCTCCAGGTCATACTGCTCGATTTGTTTCTCGATGTGCTAGCAACACGAATCAGCACCCGGAACATTATTGGCAGGCGAATTGCCAGGCCTGAGGGTACTTACTCCAAAAAGTGTGCCGTGGGGGTCTGGTGTATCTGGATACAGCTTCGCCAATAAACCCATCATTCTTCGATTTCCCAGTAGGTATGGATGAACCCAAGGAACCTGCCCTGCAAAAGCGAAATATTTCGCACTGAAGGTGCGAGTAGCCACAAGACCCAGCATGTCCTTGCCGTGATCTAGGAAACCTAGGCGTTTCTGGAACGTAATTGCTGCAATGACGTCGAACGCGTACCAATGGATATATTCAGTGACATCCATGGTCTGTCCTTCGTGTTTCTTCAGAATACCCAGGAACAGCTCCGTACACTCATCCACATGTGCCTCGTAGTTCCTCAGATTGGTCATCGAGTAAACCTGAGCCGTTGCACTTCGGAGAACTTTGTGATGCTGAGGATCTCTCGCGGTGAACATGTTGTCGAGCTGCTTTCCTTCCCAGTATGGTGGAGATACGGAGTAGAACTCCGACTTGTGACTTTGTCAGAACCTCGAGATTAACCAGAGTGCATGGCTTTGATGTTACCTTTCTGAATTTGCTTGAAATGCCATAGATTTGCTGAACAGCCATGGGGTCATTGATCGAGACATGTTTTGGCCCAACCCTCACAATACTACCGTATTTTTCATGTACTTCACGATACTCCTGAACAGCTTTACCTTTCATCACCATTGATAATCGATAGAAGATACTGAACCTCGCTTGCCATGGTCCTGGAACGCTTCGAATTCCTTTTCGATAAGCAACCTGCAATGTCCGGATGATGTACAAGGCGATCGATCCCAGGAAGGCTATCAAGATAGCCTTCGTAATGCCTACCATGCTGGATAATTGTCTCGCGCAAATATCACAGCCTTACGTAGCGAAGCTGTGAAAGCGGTAGCAGTCAGTTTCTTATCGTGCTTTTGAGACAAAAACGGCTGCGGTCGGGAACTCGGCACTTGATAATCATTGTTAACGACCCCAGGCCAGTCTCGTGCTTTGAAATGAAATGTGGTTTGAGGAATGTCTGAACCGCCAGTTGTCCTACTCTGTCCCATTCGCTACTTGCTGAGATGCAGCTTCGACCAACCAGGCCATGTTAGATGTGAATGCATGCCAAGATGCTTGTAGCATGCCAGCTGCATCCACGGTCACAGCCATCTAACCTTCTTGAGGATGGGCGAGCTGATGGGGATGCAAAAGCTCCCGGGGTTACACCAAGCGTGCAATTCCGCCAACTTGTGGGGGGTAAATTGAGTCAAGCTACGGCTTGAAGATCTGGGGAAACCAGTTCACATGATCGGAAATTTCAAAGTTCTCCCCTCCTGGTCGTGTTGGTCTGACCTCAATGTTGAATGACACTGTTTGATGGTGTGATATTGCAGAAAAGCTGCTTTGGCATAGGATACAGCGGACGTGTGTCGTTGGATGTCACTCATCGCGACGGAAAGGAAGGTTTCACTTGGACACAACGTACATCGAGTCGTTGAACGTACAAGGGTTGAACTTGTCACTCAGGATGCCAGAAAATCCTTGGAAGTCGACTGGTGCCATGAGAAATGCTGACTACCTACGTCGTACGGAGTACTCTGTACATCTAAACCAAAGGTTCAATGCACATGCTATGCTTTTTAGATTTTCATGGTCCTCGAACACATTCTTGAACTGGATTCTTCATGATGTCTCTATCTCCTCATTTGTCGTTTCCGCTCGCTTGTATCTCATGTTGCCCAGCGGCAAGAGACTCCTTCAAGGAAGAGTTTCCAATCTGTAGCGCTTGTGAATCAAGTAGGACAAACATCATTCTAGCCCACTGGGTTGTACTCGGGTTTCTCCAGGCGTGCATTGTCCCTCTTTGGACGGCGACATCACCCCTTTTCAATAGTTGCCTCTCTTCCGAGTCCAGTATCAATTCGATCTCTCCTTCCAGCACAACTCCATAATCGAGGCTTTTAGTTCGATGCATCATCGGGTCATTGCTTGGAGAAAAATCGACCATCCTGCACACACTCCCGCCAGGATTCACCAATCCAACACCCTTTTCAACCACTTTTTCGTGTGCCTGCACATCTGCATCATTGTTCATCTGCACCGGAAACTCTGAAGTGGTGTAGACAAGATCCAGGGCAACAGTGTTATTGCGCATTGGCTGCCAGAGTCCAGGTTGAAATGAATGGATTACCGCTTGTCCAGAATTCTCGTCATGGCTCGTGATCAATCTGTGCACTTTTGGTAGAGCCGAAATGGGCTCCTCGGTAAGCCCTTGCTTTGTAGCCATGTCGTGATGTCACTTGGAACCGACTTGAAATGAAGAAACAGAAGAGATAGAATGTTTTTCACAGGCTTCAGATTCACTCCATTACTTGGAACAGTTTGTGGACTTATTCCTGTTGCTGAGGGCTAGACATGACGCTAGGCTTCTAGAAACTCCGATCGATGAAAGTCTGAACCCCATATGCGCCCCGTCGAATGAATTTACGGGGCTTTGAGATCCACTAGCTTCATTGCGATAGTGAGGGCACTATATTCGATGAGTACTATATCTCAATTGAGACTATAGTATCGTGGAGCCTTCTCAAACTTTGCGTCCACGTGGACGTTGGTAAACGCAAAATTCCAGTCACGGGGCGTTGAAGGACCTCCAAGAAAATATCCGTTCCGTAAGTATATGTCAACTAATCAAACAGGCAAAATGTGAAAAAGTCATCTGGACACGGCAAATTACCTTTTCACCACTATGACTTCCGAGAGCAGAATTCTCCTTCGCGGAGGTACCGTCGTGATCCACGAGGAGGATGGCACTGCCAAGGGCATCCAGGTGGATGTCTTCATCTCCGGTAACAAAATCGAGAAAATAGCAAAGGATATCGACCCGCCTCCCGGAACCGAAGTCATAGACTGCTCGAATAATATTGTCGCGCCGGGATTTGTTGATACACATAGGCACATGTACACGATCGGACTGAGAGGAAGACACGGGGACGACCTCCTCGAGGACTATCTCGTTCGAGGTAAGGGCTGCCCTTGGACTCTCCTCTGATGCAAATTGAAACTTACACATTATTCCGTGGAATTATAGGGATATTCCAAGCCGCGAGCTTCGATCCACAAGAAGTATTCTGGGGTCAGCTGGCAGGGTGTCTGGAAAGCATCAACGCTGGAACGACGACCGTGGTCGACCACAGCCATCTAAACTATTCTGAGGATCATCGTACGTGCAACTTGCATCTCTTATATGTGGCCACGAGGCTGACGAATGCGGGCATAAAGCGAGAGCCGCGATTGCCGCCACTGCCTCGTCCGGCATACGCTCGGTCTATGGGTATTGCTTTAACGCGCGTGTGGATTCCTGGTCGCCGTTCAAGACTAACCCATCGTTTATCGCCCCCTGGGCACTTGACAACCTAAAAAGGATTTGCCAATATGCTCCCTTGGGAAACAGTAGAATCACCCTTGGTGTCGCTTTTGACGGGTGGTTCCTACCCAAAGACATGATCGTTGGTTTGTTTGACGAGATTAAGAAATTGGGGATCCAATATCTAACCACACATAACTCGCCTCCTAGAGCTGGTACGTTATATTCCGTACCCCATTGATTCAAGCTAAGAGTAATTCTAGGGGCACAATCATCCGTGCAGAAAATGGATGAGTGTGGGCTCCTGACACCGTCGGCAATTCTTTCCCACGCGAATTCGCTCTCAGACGCAGATGTCGAGCTAATCAAGAAGCGAAATGCACACATCTCATCGACCCCCTCGCTTGAACTGCAGATGGGGATGGGTACTCCAACATGCTTTGATGCTAGCCGCCCCTTGCAGTCTCATTCGTCCTTGGGGGTAGACTGCCACAACGTGACTCTGGCAAGCCTCCCTGCTGAAATGCGCATGGCATTGCAGAACTCGAGGGGAGCGTACAACGACAAGTTCATCGATCGAGGGCTAAAGCCCGCGCGGGTCAACAAGACGGTGCAAGACGTCTACGCATTGGCAACCATCGCCGGCGCTAGGGCTATTAGTATGGAGGAAAGGATCGGGAGTCTGGCCGAAGGCAAGCTTGCCGATATCATTGCCTTCGACGCTTTGACACCGAACATGATCTGTGGAGCCCAGCAGGACCCCATCACCGCCATCGTCATGCACTCAACTCCTGCCGATGTCGTACTCACCATGGTTGACGGCATCATAAGGAAAAGGGAAGGGCAGCTCGAACCTGTCCAACCAGAGGAGAACCCCGATTCGATTTTCCCCGTTCCATCCCCTCCAATGCTGTGGAAAGAAATCGCTGAAAGATTGCTGGAAACGAGGGCGACGTTGAAGGCCAAAGTCGACCGGATTGATTTGGTAGAGGCCAAACAAGGTGCACTTAAGGCCTTTGGCTATGATTCATCCAAGATTGTAGATTCGATCTAATAGTCATGATTGAGGAGACTCTGGACGATATCATTAATTTCGGGAATGAATGAATTACAGTATTGAGAATTTAGATGACCGGGGTAGAGCAATTTATATCGATCTCTCACTGAATTGGATCTTCCTTGACCGGTAAACCAGGTCAACCATCCACTTTTCAGATGATTCCTCCTTGTCTAGGCCACTTTTTCTGACCTACAAGATATATTTATAGTCAGGGTGATGATCACCGAGACGGTCCAGCTGCTGAGCGAAGCTAAGATCAGCCATGTCACCCAACAGTTTCTCTCTGTACCCAGGGTCCTCCTTTTTCTTGTTCTCGCGGCTGTACACGTACATGACGGCACCTGTGGCAACGAACGCAATGCAGTTCAACGATAGAATGAATCTCGCGGCGAAAAGATAGTAGGGTGCGTCCTTTTTCGGATAGATCCAGGTGCTGATAATGCCGCCGGTGTTGTTGCAGATGCAGTTCATTGCAATTGCCGTCGCTCGTCGTGTGTGTCCGGCCGTGTTGTTCGGGATCCAGGCGATCAGGCATGGTCCGTTGGCGTAGATGCCACCCAGAAGGAAGAAGAGGCCAGTGTATCTGATTGGGGTGGTCCGGCCGACGTAGAACATGATAATTCCGATCAGGGACAGGATGAGTGTGAGTATCATTGGTATTCCTCGAACGGCGTATTTGTCGGAGTAGTATGCGATCACAAGACTCAATACAAATGCGAATCCGTAGGGTGGGACGCTCATGAGTTGTGTTCGAATAGGACTGTAGCCCATGTCTCTGACGATGGAAGGTGCAAAGTAGGCCAATCCAAAGATGATACATCCCGAGCAGATTGCAATGATCCAGATCAAGATAAGGTGTAGGTCACCGAAGACAGAGAGAACTTTCTTCGCTGTGACCTTTTCTTCCGCTAGGAGATCGACGTCAAGCTTGAGGCGTTCGACACAGCGAGTGGCTTCGTCTGGAGTAAACAATCTGACGCCGTGCGGGTCGTTGGGCAGGAGAGCATAAACCAGGACTGCCCAGCAAACGGTGAAGATCCCTTCAAGGCAAAAGATCCATTTCCATCCCCTCATACCGGCAATACCATCCATATTTGAGATCGCCGCTGCCAGTAAGCCTGAGAATGCACCACTGAGGGAGGCCGCTGACCAAAACATGGCAATTCGCAAGGAAAGATCATGACGTCGGTAAAAGCCACTGAGGTATAGGACAATTCCTGGGAAGATACCACCCTCGGCAAGTCCAAGGAAGAATCGACAAGCGAGTAAGCCGGCATAGTTATGGATCAGACATTGAAGTGTGGAAATGACACCCCAGCAAAAGCATAGAAGTGGAATGTATATCCGGGGGGTGACCTTCTTGATGATCAAGTTTGACGGAATCTCTGCTGCAATGTACGGCACGTATGTGACAGTGATGGCTAGGTTTGATGTTAGGAATCACACATTCAGTTCAGAGTTCATATTTCATACCTGTTTGATACTGATGGTCAGTGAGACCTAGATCAGCCTGCAAGCCTGCCTATATGTCGAATTGAATTAGTTGCTGGCTCTCCATAAGGCTGAGGGGACTTTGCTTACAACTCGGGCATTGCCGATGTTGGCACGGTCGAGAAATGCCAGCAGATATACAGTGGTGACCAGCGGTATCAACAGCATGTCGAGCTTCATGACCAATTTGCGATCAAACCCGGCCCATTCATCGCCTGACTTGTCTGAAGCCTGGACGGCTGAAACGCCTTGCGTGCCAACTTCATGTTCATGAACTCCGTAGAGTGACGAGTCTTTCTCGTCGATTTCTTTGGGGCTAGACATTTTCGAGAATAAGTTGCTCGGGGGACAAAACCACTGCTAATCGCGTACTCAACCAACGTCGTTAGAATGAAGAATAAAGCTCATAGCCTTGTAGGCTCTTTATGTACAGCATACCCCAAGAAGAAGTGTTCAAACTCTCATCGGCCAACACGTTATTGTTATTTCAGGCTCTAAAGACCTTGGCAAATCCATTCCACAATATTCCGCAATATCCCTTTGCTTGTTTATAAGGGTGGAGCCTTACCCCCATGATTTCTGCCTAGGGTGCATTCTCCAGGATAGTAGCGAGCCAAACCGGCTGATGTTGAGACCCTGGAGCCGACCGCGGATGTGGTTCCCTCCTGCTTGCCAAGTCAATCGGCGTCGGGGATGCACGGCCGCCAATGCAAGGACCTCTTTCTGGACATCATGTGATCGGGATGTTCGTTCAGTTGTTCTGGCTGCTATCATACGAGGACTTTGTTGCGTTGTCAATCCTCTCCCGTGACCCGTCGATCTCCTGGTAGAAACGTCCAATCACTAAAGACGTCAAGACATCCAAATATCATTGAGCATTTCATGAGATTGAGTAAACTTTAGCAAATCTCCCGAGGTAATGATTCCGAGACCACGGTGGACTGTCCGAGAGACTGACCGGTTCCTGCTTTGTTTTGAGAGTCAAGAATCGGAAAAAGGAGCGAATGTTGATCTCGAGATATGAATTACATATGAAAATGGGAAGGCGCTGCGCGACTACCTCGGATCAATGTTACCGTGTAGCCGAATGGATAGATGCGAGTCATTATACGGTCTATGGGAAGACAGAGGAGAGGGACGTGGAACGAAGTACGATTCCAGGATGTTGGACAGCTCAACAACTGGCAGTTGAAGAAGGCAGACCCCCTCGACGACGACTAGGTACGACGACCACATCATCGGACGACTTACATCCAGGTAGGACTGAGACATGTTCGATCATGCTTAGACTCGGCTTGTGCCGAATTGAGCGTCAAGAATTGCAATGTTGCACTCGTAGCTTCGCTAGTCTCAGGTGTGTGCAGGAACAACCAGCGTGAAAATAGATCATTTATTCATCAGGTAATACGGCGATGCGGAGTAACAGAATGGGTAGGCAACAGAGGAACTAACAGTTGATCAGGATCAAAGGGCGAATTCAAGTCATGGGTGCATCTTTAAAAGTCATGAGACCCGCTGAGCGTGATGGCTCATAATTCAGGACTCAGGAATAGGCCTAGTCAGGAGTATCCTCTCAGGCTCCCAGAGCTCAGGCCTTTGGACATGATATAGTTGAAAAGGGGGCAATCAAATCGTAGAGTGGTAGCCGCGCGATTTAACTAGCGTAGCGCGCCTAAAATCATGTTGTTGTTGCTGCTGCTGCTGCCATGCTGACCATCTCACTCATCAACTCAGAGGTATCGGAGTAGATCCTGACCAGTTCTGCCTTCAATTCACCATTGATGTCCACCAGGATCAGCCTCGTTGCGAATTCCGTGGTCACGCTCTTCCCATTCAACAAATGGCTGGTAAGTTTTCCATTGAAGATGGCCTCGGTTTTCCCGTCCACGTTCCCAGGCATGATGTATACACGGTCGAGATAGTGTTGGAGGTCGACGACAGGACCGTTGGTTGGGTTGATCATATCATCATGGATCTTCTTGAGTGCTTCCTCGCCCTGGGTTGGTAGTGGGGCGACATGGAGAACTCCATCAGGTGCAAAAGCGGAGATATATTTGTAATCGGACTTGGCTTGGTCCCAGGACTTTAAGATAGTATGAATAATGTTGATGATTGGTGCTGGCACAGCGTCCTGGTTTGCAAATGTATAAAAGTCGCGGCCGTACATGGTGCCTGTGGGCTTTGAATCAAACAAACTTTCAAACCGATAAGAACACGACTGTAAGACGGCATATCAGGGAGGGGCCAGGGCATGACGTTTTATCTGGACGGAGGTGGTGGCACCGCCTGAATCCTGAGTCGGCTTTCAGCTGAACACGACCGATGGGAGTCCATGTTCAGAAGCTGGCATTGGTCCGTGTACCAACTCTGCTACACGCACAGCAGGCCCGAGGGGCCTCTGAGAACGGCATGGCTGATCATCGTCTAGGCACACTGCTGGGTGGTCATGGGTAACACTTTTCCATAGGTCGCTTTGGACCTGGAGGCTTTCGGTGGCTCAGCCTACCAACTACCCATGTAGTATTAGCTTGTGATCGTGAGATCGTAGTGTTAGCCCGAAACACAAATGAATCTGCATTACATTTACCAGGTCCTTGGAGGGCTTCAACCCATCAAATGGACAAGATACCTCAGGCTTCAAAGAATGTGGGCTTGCATCTTGCAGTGCCATGTACTCGCAGATGGCTTATTTACGCCTCTTTGAAGGAACTGAGGGCGTCGGCTAAAGAACCGATCCCGAAGCGGAAAGACAAAACGCGGGGAAGGAACCAGACGCGTGTCGGAAGTGTTCCTCTCGGGACTGCCTTCCCAGCCTAACCGCGGTCAGTTTAGGAAGGTGCCGCTATGCCTGGATGGAGGAAGGAACGCCCGCGGTTCACGGTTCGCGGTTCACTGTTCACGGTTCATATTTGCTACACAGCACTTGATCCTCTGTACTATACCTGGTGGACCCTCAATCTCGCCGACGGGCCTGCAAGATCGGAATCGAATCGAATACCCAACCAGTTGATTACCAATGAGGCCCAGCACAATGCTACGAATGCCTCAAACGAATCAAGTCGTTCGTCCGCCCTGGAGCCGCCAGCGTCCCTATCCGACCAGACTCCATCGCCACCAAACTTTAACTACAGATAGCCGACTAGCACAAACTTACAATTCAGTCAAGAAGCCGTTGATATCCAGCCCAGGTCCAGTCTTGTGGTGTCTAAAGAGAAACAATTAATTCATTTCACAGGATATCCTCCACTTCTCAGAATATATACTGGATGGCCACCGGGTCAGATTAGAAACGATAGAGGACGTAGAACTGAGACTCCCATTACGACCACGCACCATTTCCTTTGCCGATTCCCATTCACCATTCGAGTTCGCGATATCGACAAGATTTTACTATCGGAATTCTTCTCTATATCTCAAAATCAATCCCTACAGCCCGCAGACCGCAGAGCCTGCAGAAATGACACAGATACAATCATACGATTTTTTCGTGGGGACATTTAACAGCCCTCATCTCTACACCCTCCGCTTCACACCCGCGACGACATCGTCGCAAGCATTGACCAAACCCGACAATTCTGGATCTTTGAAGATCCTACAGAAATCCAGCGTCATCGGCTCGCACAGCTGGTTACATTTACACCCAACACGGCGTAATGGTGTACGGAATCTCTACGCCACGGCCTGGACGGAACCCCCCTCCGTGGTCGCCTACGCCGTAGACTCGCCGACATCCATACGCTTGCTCAACACGGCGCCAACAAGATCGCGCAGTGGATACGTGGCCGCGAGTGATGTTGCCCTGTATTCCACTGGTGGTGCGACGGGCGAGGTGTACAGCCTAGATCCGGACACAGGAGCTATGGTGTCCCCTACATTAGAAACCAATGGAACCATGGTCAATGGGAGTCACACCTCTCAGCAGATTAAACCCCTCCAGGACCTCTCATTCGTGGATACCAGCAACTCACAGCGCGATGATGGCACCGTGATGGACTTTGGCGGCCTGCGGCACGGGGCACACAGCGCGGACCTCTTACCAGACGGGCAGGCCATGTACGTGGCGGACATCGGCCGCAACTGCATCTGGACGTACACGGTATCTCCCACAGACGGCTCGCTGACGCTCGGCGAGAAACACATCTCGCCACGCCCCAACGACGGGCCCCGCCATGTCTGGCCACACCCATCCGGCCGATTTGTCTACTGCCTTCAAGAGCACACCAGCATGGTGGATGTCTTCTCGACCGACGAGACAGGTGCTTACCTACAGTTCGTACAAGGCGTAAGGATCATCCCGCCAGAAGAACACGAGGGCGGGTTCTGGGCAGACGAGGTCCGCACCAGCTTGTCGAACGGCACTGCACCCCAGTACCTCTACGCGAGCACGCGAGGCCTAGAGAACGGCAAGAAAGGCTATGTGGCCGTGTACAAGCTCACGGAGGACGGACGGATCGACACCTCGGTTTCTCCTTCCCTCTCCGAGCGGCAAAACGTTGCGAGCGTGAATGGAAACACTGGCGAACACTACGCGGGCCTCCTGGACATGTACACCACGCCGACGAGCGGCGGCTGGGCCAACGCTGTGCAGCCAGGCCCGACCGTCGACGGCGTCGAGTACCTCGCGCTGACGGACAGCGAGGAAGGGCTTGTCTTCGTGCTGGCCTGGGATGGGGAGAAGATCACGGAAGCTGCTCGTGTCAAATTGGGCGAGGGCGAGGGTGCTGCTACTGCGGTGTGGCTGTAGGCGAGTAGGTACTAGGTACATGCAAAATATAGCGAAGCTAGTTGATTTGCACGAGACATGGCGGATAGACCATGCAATTACGGGATACTTCCTCTTCCCCCCACTTTCGGGAAGTAGACAAGCTGGCAGCTGGCGTTCAGCTAGTCGCTACCCTTGATTTGTGATATATGGACAGGACTACGTGGGTAGAGACTAGGACACTTACCTAGGAAGTCAATTGTATGGGATCACGGCTGGTTCAAGGAATGGCGTGATTAATTTTTTTTCAATTTTCTTGTCCATTTCATTTCTCGGCCTCGCTCGCTCACGAGCGCACCGCGTGAAAGTCTGGCAGAAAAAGATTATCGACAGTATGATGTTATGTAGTAAGACACTAGTAGACTGGTAGTACTGCGTCGTCCTCGACGACGACGACGACGACAAGACTCACTCAAACAGCACAAAGAGTCGCTCGACAATCCCTCAATTAACATTACTCATTCTTTTCCGACACGGCATTCCCATTCGAGGAGACAGCCGCGGCGGGCGCTGGAGCCGGAGTCGGAGCTGGAGCTGGGGCTGGAGCGGACGCTGGAGGCGCAGGCGCAGGCGCGGGATGAAACGGCGAGGCACTCGTGCCAGGCCTGGACCTGGTCCTGGTCCTGCCCGTCTCAAGGTCATGGTGGGCGCGGCTGCGGGTGGCATGGAGGGCGGCCATCTGCATCTCGTCGTCGCCGCTGCTGCTGGTGACGCTTTCCTCGTCGTCGGCGGCGGCGGGCTTCTTGATCGCCATGGTGGGCGCGAACTTGGATTTGGCGCGGAGTTTCGCGCCGTACATGTAGAAGAGCACGGGGATGGGGACCAGCAGGAACGCGAAGCACCCCAGCAGCGTGGCCGCCCATTCGATGCCCATGCCGTCGAACATCTGGCGTGCGAAGAGCGGGAAGCCCGCTGCCGTAATCGACCGGAGAAACGTATTCGCCGCGATTGCTGATGCAGCGCTGTCGGGTGGGGGGGTTGTTGTGGTTAGTTAGGGTTTTTTAAATATCTAGAGTGGGGGAGAGGAGAGATTGGGAAGGCGAGAGAGGCCACTTACAACATGAGGTATGAATCAATGAGATAGTTGAAGCACTGGATGAAGATAGCCAAAAGCCCAAATCCAGTGAAGAGGCCAGAAAGAGTCGGGACGATCCAATGAACGGATCTTTTGTAGCCACCCCAGCCGAACCAGAAAAGGCCCAGCGCGAACAGCACACCGCCGATCATGACGGGTGGAAGGCGCCATTCGGGGACAGGGATACCGCCGTTGGCCTCGAGCTTCTTGTTGTACTGTTTAGAAGTCCAAATGATGTACGTGGCGACGATGAAAATACCAACGACCATTCCGAAGAACGGTAGCCCGGACACGCCGGGCTTGAATCCATGGACCCCGGCGAAAACGAGAGGATAGGCGGTCAGGAAAAGATAGAGCAGACCGTAGATGAAAGACATGTAGATCGTGATGGCGAGGATGATGGGCTCGGAAACCAACAGTCGAAGTGGACGGGAAAAATTCTTAGTCAGGAGCTCGCGGAAATCGACTTCGACTTCCTCTTGCTTTGCGTGGATTCCCCAATTCTTAGTTCGGCGGCGCAGCTCGGCGGCCTTGCTGACCAGCACCACGGGAGCGTAGCTTTCCTTCAGGAACAGTAGATTTAGAATGAAAGAAGCCGAGCCCATGATACCTGGGAGGTAGAGGTTCCATCGCCAGCCCAAATATGACACGTTGATGAATCCACCGATAAAGGGACCCAGCATGGGCCCCATGAAAACCATGGCGGAGAAGATGACGACGGCCGGACCACGTTGGGTGTTGTCAAACATATCAGCAAAGACAGCAGCCACGACGGCCAGGGGACATGAGCCAAACATTCCAGTGAAGAAGCGGGAGATCATGACTGTTTGGAGGTCCTTGGCGGTGGCACAGGCAAAGTTGAAGAGGGAAAACCCGAACATGCCCACCAAGATGGGCAGTCTCCGGCCTTGTAGTTCACTGAAGGGACCCCAGATCAGAGGGCCGAACGCGTAGCCCAGGACGTAGAGAGAGGTGCTGAGAGTGGCCACCTCCACCCCGACGCCGAAAACTCTTGCGACGGTCACGGTGGAGGCAGAGAAGACGGAAGAAGTAAATGTACTGCACAAACAGGTGAAGGCGAGGATGGCGCCCAAGTAAAGCTTCCTCTTGAAAGGCCGATGCTGGGGGTGGAGGGGATCGTCTTTGCCGTCAAACTCGACCACATATTCTTCCCGCTCGGGCAGAGCAGGAGGATATGGCTGCCCACCA
>Ga0105239_10000394_pt1 | contig 64001 bp, 63 predicted proteins | sample KBSC44metaG_FD_92761 | JGI IMG/M metagenome (GOLD analysis project Ga0105239, IMG submission 92761) | Corn rhizosphere microbial communities from Kellogg Biological Station, Michigan, USA - KBS C4-4 metaG | ecosystem: Host-associated > Plants > Roots > Rhizosphere > Soil | place: Michigan, USA...
AGATCACCGCCAGCTTCGCTCCAACGCCAACGCAACATGGCGGCAGATCACTATGTTAATCAACGCGTGAAGGCTGACACGATGCCAGACGCGCACCCTGTCCCAGCTTAAGGCGACGCCCCCATTTTTATTGCTCATCCGGTGAGCTTTAGAAGCCGTTCGATTGCGCCGCCATCAAGCCCTCCGACACCTTCGCGAATATCAGCGTCAATTGCCCGGGCGACAGCCTCCTCGTCACGTTGTCGCAATGCCTCAATCGCCTCTTGATGGCGATCAACAAGATAGAATTCTGCAACATGCTCCATAGCTATTCCAAGTAAAGGTCCAAGCTGAAGCCACAAGCTCTCTATCATCGGCATCGCGAGTTGCGCAGGATTTGCCATATAAATGCGTCGATGAAACTCCTGGTTGGCAATAAGTGCTCCAGCCTTGTCTCCGACGGAAATTGCAGCCTCTATGGCATCATCCAACACGACCAGCTGGTCGATCTGCAGCTCCGAAAGGTGCATGACCGCTCTTCGTGCTGCGTGACTTTCCAGCGCGATGCGCAGGGAAATGAGTTCCTCGAAACGCGCTGGCGTCGTTCTTGGGACGACGATCCGGCGGTTTTCCAAAAGATGCAAAGCGCCAACTGAAGTTAACTGTCTCAGTGCCTCCCTAACCGGCGTTGGGCTGCTGTCTAAAATATCGGCTAGCCCGCGGATGGTAAGTGATGTGCCTGGTTTGAATGCTCCCACCATGATAGCCTGTCTGAGCCGCTCAAAAACATACTCTTGGGTTGTCATGCCCGCAGGTCTTTCAAAGGCTGGCATGTCTGGTTGTTTCAACGGGAGCAACTCCTTCGCTCGGTGGGCTGACTTCAGGTAGTGGAGCTTCACTTCACTATTGGAATCATATCGACATTGACGTTATGTGATCACAATTTGTTCGTTGCATAACTCTTTGAAGTTGAGTTGTCGAGGCCGTCTGATTGCGTCGAAAAACGCTTGGAACCTCCACAAAATCCCGCCGCCGGAATCCCATTCCACCGATCATAAAGAACGACTCAGTGCCCTAGACCTCAGCGCGGTTGTGCTTGCGATGCGGAGACAATTTGTTTGGACAAACTTGCGAAGTAGTCCTGCTGCCTCGGGTGCCTCTCGCACGGCATCAAGCAGTTCGTCTGGGTCTTTTCCTTCCTGGCGGAGAGCATCGGCCCTGAACTTGATAATTGCCGAAGAAGTTTCCGACGTGAACTCCGGATGAAATTGGGCTGATATCGCTCGAGGGCCAAATCGAACAATTTGGTGGGGATCATGATCTGATGCCGCGAGAGAATACGCACCCGGGGGCAGATCGATGATCGTCTGCATGTGGGTCAGATGTGCCTGGAATTGCTGAGGCAAACCGCTTAGCAGCACGTCCACCGGCGCGTCCGGCAGCAGGCGTATTGTATGGCACCCGATTTCGCGGCCCTGAGGATGATATTCCACTCGCCCGCCAAGTGCATGCGCCATGAGTTGATGTCCGTAGCATACGCCAAAAAGCGGCATCTCTAGCGCCATCGCATCGCGGATCCATGCAGCTGTAGCTTCACTCCAGGGTTCGCGGTCGGTCACCATGGACCACGATCCCGTAATGACAGCAATCCGGCTTGGATCGGGTTTCGGCAGCCCGTCGCCGTCGAATACACGTACGACCTCAATGCTGTCTGTCGCTCTGCCGAGGGCATGGCAATACCAGTCGGGCAAGTCGCCCAGCGGAATGCGGATTTCATCCGGAGGGGTGCCTGTCTGAATAAGGATGAGGTCGGGACCGTCTGCGAGCATATGCAAATTCCTGAATTGTTGTGAGCGCTCAGCTTGACGGAACAGACATAATGATGTCAAGTAAGTGCAAATGTGATCACAATAAGGGAATTGATATATGTCGTCGTACGAGGCGAGTCCGCCCGCGTTTCACGAATGGCTGGAGAAAAATGGTCCGATCGAAAGCATTCAGGCCGTCATCTGCGACTTGAACGGCATCATGCGTGGCAAAAGGCTTCCGGTTGAGCAAGCAGCAAAGGTTTTGGGCGGTGGCATCCGCATGCCGCTTTCGATCGTCGGCGTCGATGTTTGGGGCGAAGACATAATCGGTAACGAGGAGGTTCGCGCGACCGGCGATCACGATGGTATCTGCGGCGTCACCGGACGCGGTGTGCTGCCAGTCAACTGGACTTCTCGGCCGAGTGCACTCGTGCCGCTGTGGCTGCAACAAGAAGACGGTAAGCCGTTCCTTGCCGACCCGCGCCAAGCACTGGCGGCAATCGTGCGGGAATATCAGAAGCTGAATCTTCGTCCAGTGGTGGCGACGGAGATGGAGTTTTACCTTATCGATCCGGAACCCGACAGCGCTGTTCCACCAATCTCGCCATATACAGGTAAGCGGCTCGATTCAGATGCAATTCTGTCAATCGATGAACTCGACGATTTTGGAGACTTCTTTTCATCAGTCTACGAGGAATGCGCCCGACAAAACGTGCCTGCGGACGCGGCAATTGCCGAGAATGGGATCGGTCAATTCGAGATCAACCTGCTGCACACTGACGACCCGCTGAAGGCGGCCGACGATGCGGTGTTCTTCAAGCGCATTGTAAAGGGTGTGGCTCGCAAACACGGGCTTGCCGCAACGTTCATGGCAAAGCCCTACGGCACGCGTTCGGGAAGCGGGATGCATGTCCATTTCAGTCTGCTCGATGAGAAAGGGAACAACATCTTCAACGACGGTACAGAGCAGGGCTCGTCGACCATGAAGCATGCTGTGGCAGGCCTGCTGCGTGGTATGGCCGAGACGACGCTCGTCTTTGCGCCGCATTTTAATTCCTATCGTCGGCTGAGGCCGGATACGCTAGCACCGACCGCAATATCGTGGGGCTATGAGAACCGTACGTCGGCGATCCGCATACCCGGGGGCAATCCAGTGGCGCGTCGTATCGAGCACCGCGTCGCTGGCGCCGATTCAAATCCCTATCTTGTCATTGCTGCGATTCTGGGCGCGGCACTCGTCGGGATTCGCAACAAGTGGCAGCCGCCCGAACCAGTTGAGGGCCACACTTACTCCATGGATAAACTCCCCAAAATCCCTGCCGAATGGGGGCAAGCGGTCGATGCCTTTGAGGCAGGATCGATTGCCGCCGAGGTCTTCGACCCGCTGCTCCGTTCCATGCTGATTGCCTGCAAACGTCAAGAGATCGCGGGCTTTGCCGAGCAGGTTACGGATTATGAATTTGGCGCCTATCTGGAAATCGTCTAATGCTTAAGAAACACAAATCCTATGCTGGCGACGGCAGCTATCCGACCAGCTACTATGCCGCCTCTCGCAACATCAGCCGCACGCCGGTTCGGCTGCAAGGCCGGATAAAGACCGACGTTTGCGTCGTCGGGGCGGGCTATTCCGGCCTGTCGACGGCAATCCATCTCGCAGAGAAGGGCTACAAGGTCGTCGTCATAGAAGGTGCTCAGGTTGGCTGGGGGGCCTCGGGCCGCAACGGTGGTCAGATTGTCAACGGCCTCAACGCCAGTCTCGCGACCATCCAGTGCCGCTACGGCGAGGACACAGCCCGTTTCATCGGCGGCCTAGTGCAGGAGGGCGGCAAAATCATACGCCGTCTCGTCAGCGAGTACCAAATCGAGTGCGACCTGAAGCCGGGCAACATCTACGCTGCTTATACGTCAGCGCATATGAAGGAGCTTGAAGCCAAGCAGGCGCTCTGGCGCAAGTACGGCATGGACGATCACCAGTTTCTTGACAGGGGGGCGCTTCGCAAGCTCGTCAACTCGGACGCCTATTGCGGCGGTATGCTCGACACAACTGGCGGTCACATGCATCCGCTCAATCTGGTGCTCGGCGAGGCGCGCGCCTTCGAGAGCATTGGTGGCACGATCTACGAAGGTTCGCCGGTTATACGCGTCGATCACGTTGCAGAGCGGCCGACTGTCTACACCGAAGGCGGCGAGGTCTCGGCTCCCATCGTCGTCCTTTGCGGAAATGCCTATCTCGGCGACGCGGTGCCGAAACTCGTGTCGCGCGTCATGCCGGTCTCCACCCAGATGATAAGCACGGCACCGCTCGGCGAACAACTTGCCAACTCGCTGATCCCAAGCGACATGTGTGTGGAAGACGTTCGCTACATCCTCGACTATTTTCGTCTTTCCGCCGACAAGCGGATGATTTTCGGTGGTGGTACCGTCTATGGCGGCACCGATCCCGCCGACGTTGTAGCGAAGCTGCGGCCCAACCTCGAAAAGGTCTTTCCACAGCTCAAAGGCGTGAAGATCGACTACGCCTGGAGCGGCAACTTCGCGCTCTCCTTCACACGCGTGCCGCAGATGGGGCGCATCGGTCCAAGCACTTACTTCGCCCATGGCTGCAGTGGCCATGGCGTCACCGGGTCGCATCTTTTCGGCCGCACGCTCGCTGAGGCGATCGACGGTGATGCGTCGCGCTTCGACATCTTCGAGAAACTGCCCTGGTATCCGTTCCCGGGCGGGCGCTTGCTTCGCGCCCAATACTCTACAATTGGTTCTTGGTGGTACTCGTTAAGGGATGCAGTCGGGTGGTAACCAGCGCTTCGCTGGAGCTGCTGGCCGCAATGGCAGGGATTGGAGGATCGAATGCTCGACAAATGGAAATTCTATATTGACGGAAAATGAGTCGAGCCCACCACGCAGAGCGAAATGCTAGAGATATCGATCTGGCGGTGGCCGCTGCCAAGAAAGCATTCCGAAGTTATAGCCAATCCAGCGTCGCGGAACGGCTGGGGCGGCATCGTAAAGTTAACGGAACTTGGAATTCGATGTGCAATTACAGGTCATGACGAACGGTGATCTGCTTTATCGCCGTCATCGCTTTCCCGCGGAAATCATCGCCCACACGGTGTGGCTTTGTTTCCGGTCCCCTCTCAACCTGCGGATGGTCGAGGATATGCTGGCTGCTCGCGGGATCATTGTCTCGCATCAGACGGTCTCATTGTGGGTGGAAAATTCGGCCCTACTTTTGCCAAGGAGATCCGCCGGCCTTCAACAGGCAAGTTTGGCGACAAGCGCCACCTCGATGAGGTAGTCATCGAGATCCGGGGCAAGAAGCACTGGCTGTGGCGCGCCGTGGATCAAGACGGCTTCGTCCTGGACGTTCTCGTGCAAAGCTGCCGCAATGCCAAAGCGGCCAAGCGCCTGCTGCGCAAGCTCCTGAAGAGCCACATCCGGGCGCCGCGTGTGATGATCACGGACAAGCTTCGATCCTACGGCGCTGCAAAGCAGGAGATCATGCTCGGTGTCAAGCATCGCTTCCACAAGGGCCTGAACAATCGGGCGGAGAATTCCCACCCACCAGTCCGGCGGTGAGAGCGGATCATGAAGCGCTTCAAATCGAAGCGGCATCTGCAACGCTTTGTCTCCATCCATGATCCAATTGCCAACCTGTTCCACATCCCGCGCCACGACATCCCCTCCAGCCATCACCGCGAACTGCGTGCCGCGGCGATGAACTTATGGACGAAAATCGCTCACGCATGAGCGATGTCTGCCGCCACCCATCATCCGCTTGCTACTCGGCTGTTAACTTTACGATGCCGCTTGTCCCTATGTCGTGCTGCGTTACGGCGATGCGGCGCTCACCTCGCAGTCAAATCCCGAATTTACCGCCGACTTCATCCGCGCGCTTGTCGCAACGCGCGGTCAGAGTTTGCCAGATGGGATCAAGAGCGGGGCGAGCAATGCCGATGATGCAGAAATCGCGCGCGCAAGGACAAGTGTGGAAATAGCTACGTTTGTGAAATCGCGTTGATTTCAACTGCCTGCTTTGACCAGCGTGCCGCGCTTCCGGTGTGGTTGGTCATCCATGATCCTATCGTAGATAAGGAGTCCCCATGCACTATCACTCCGATGCCGAACTCTTCATTGATGGCGAATGGCGCGATGCGCCGGCGGGTGAGACCCGCCACGCAAGACGCGGCAGAAAGCCCACGCATCCTGTTCAACATCCTCATTCCGAGGGAGAACCACAATCCGGCTCGATTACCGAGGCAGGCCCATTTAGGTGTTTGCTGTGGGCATGGCGGTTCACATCCTAATGTGCGGCTGCGCGGCTAACCTTATAGTGTGTCGTTTCCAAGCGTTTGCTTCAACAGGTGAATGGCGTCAAGGATATCGGCTTTGATCGCCACGCCCAGGGCTTCGGCATCCCTTCGGCGAATGGCTTCTAGCGTCATCTGGTGCTTATCGACAATGGATGTCGTTTCGCTCATTTCATAAACGCTGCGCATGAACGGACCAAACTGCATCCAAATGCTTTCCAGCAGAGCGACAATGACTTCGGACCCCCCAGCTCGGTACAATTCGAAGTGAAATTGATAGTTTTCGCGCATGTAGGCGTCTGCGTCCTTGGCTCCATAGCTTTGGTTCATGCGCGAATCGCAGGCCTCCATCACCCCAATAGTCTCGAGCGTCACATAGGGAAGCGCCAAACGTGCGCAAAGGGGTTCCAGCTGCAGCCGGGCATGCATAAGCTCTTCGAAACGTCGGCGAGTCAGCTCGGGAATGCAGACCCGGCCGTTACGACGCACCTCCAGAGCGCGCTCGCCGCCGAGCCGGGTAATCGCTTCACGGACAGGCATAAGCCCGACACCCATACTCTTGCTTAGGCCCCGTAGGCTGACGCTCGTGCCGGGAGAAAATCGGCCAGAAATAAGCTTCTCGCGAAGCGCCTGATAAACCTGTTGCTGTTGGGTCGATAGTTCTCTCATTATTTCATACGCCTTGATACCGCCGCCGCACGACCCCGCTGCGATGTGGTCAAGCCTTGCCGTTCCTCTTGGAGGCAGGAGGGCCATCTGCCGCGTAAGACGCGACGCCATAGCACAATCCAGTGCGCGACAACCAGTGCGTCGTTGCAACTGCCTTGCAAGGATTGCCAAATGACCAATCGAAACCCATCTGGTTCTGGGTGTTCAGTCCGCAATTCCGCTCACCGCCTTGGAAAGAGGTTCAAGCCAGTTGGACCTTGCGCTCCTGCAGGATGTTGCCGCCATCGACAACCAGCATCGCGCCGTTGATGTAGCTCGCTTCGCCAGAAGCAAGAAAGACGGCGGCGGCAGCGACTTCATCCGGGGTTCCAGCGCGTCCCAGAGGCGTGTACCGGGCAGCGACCTGCTCTTCCTCGGTTGATGAACCTGTCTCGATCCAGCCGGGGGCGACTGCATTCACGGTCACTCCGTAAGGGGCAACTTCGAGCGCCAGGGCATGGGTGAGCCCCACCATCCCCGCCTTTGCCACCGAATAGGCAGCCTCTCCCGGATTGGAAACCAGCGGGCCAGTCACGGAGGCGATATTCACGATACGTCCGCGCCGCCTTTCGACCATTGCCTCCAGAAAGGCGCGCGTGACAAGAAACGCGGTCTTGAGGGTGACGTCAATTCCGATGTCCCAATCGGCCTCACTCAGCGCCAGGAATTCGCGTTGCACGGCTGGCGCCGCCGTGGATCCCATGCCGGCATTGTTCACCAGAACGTCAACCGGCCCTACCAGTTTTCGCAGGCGCATGACCTCCTCGGCCTTGGTGAGATCTGCAACTTGGGCTATGACGTCAAAGCCTTGTGCCCGCAGTTCCTCAGCCCGCAGATGAATTCGTTCGCTGGCGCCGGTGATGCAAACGGCGAGACCTTTCTGTGCAAGCTTGCGGGCGATGGCAAAGCCTATGCCATGGGGCCCTCCCGCGCCGGTCACCAGAGCCGAGCGAAAGTCGCCTTCGCTCGCCGTCATATGACGTCGCCGTAATAGGCAAACTCTTCGTCTGTCACCTCGGCGGAAAAGAAGCGGTGTTCCACACGCTTCAACGCAATGAAGACCGAGGCCATGCGTTCGCCGAGAGCGTCCTTCAGGAATTCGGATTCAGCAGCCTGGTCGATCGCCTCGCGCCAGTCGCATGGCAGCAACTTTCCGGCGTCGTCGCTGTAGGTGGACGATTCTGCGTCTGGCTCGATCCGGTTATCAATCCCCTCGTACATTCCGGCAAGCACGGTCGCAGCAACCAAATAAGGGTTGGCGTCGACGCCGGCGGAACGATGTTCAAGGTGGCGGTTGGCTGGGCTGCCCGCAGGCACCCTGATGGCAACGCTCCGGTTGTTGCGCCCCCAGGTCGGCGACGTCGGTGCATAGCTGTTGCGCGAAAAGCGACGCCAGGAATTCAGATTGGGTGCAAACATCAGCATCGAATCCGCCATGGTCCGCTGCAAGCCACCGATGGCGTGGCGCAGCATCGGCGCGAGATCATCTTGCACGTCGGCGAAGAGATTGCTGCCCAACGGGTCCGCAAGACTGGCGTGAAGATGCATACCGGAGCCGGAGCGATGCGCGAAGGGCTTGGCCATGAAGTTGGCGCGCATGCCATGTCGGAGCGCGAGACCTCGAACGAGGCGCTTGAGCATCACGAGGTCGTCTGCCGCCCGCAGGCCTTGGGGCTGGTGACGCAGAGTGAGCTCATACTGGCCGGGAGCGTATTCGGAGATGATTGTTTCAACAGGCAGGTTTTGGACGGCGGCGGCGCGGTAAAGCGCATCGATAAACGGCTCGAACTGATCCAGCACGGCAACGCTGTAGACGTGGTTGCCACTTGATGCTGTTCCCGAGAGAGGCAGACGTGCTGCCTTAGGTTTTCCAAGAGCATCTTTTTCGGCGTCGAGAAGATAGAATTCCAGTTCGAAGGCTAACACTGGGAACAGATTTTTAGCCTCAAACCGCTCGATCTGGCGCACCAGAGCCTGCCGGGGATCGGCACCCATCGCAGATCCGTCCAGCTCATACAGCATGACACGAACTTCGCCGCGTTCGGGTGACGTCCAAGGCAAGGTGACAAGTGAACCGGCGATCGGCCATGCAATCCTGTCGGCGTCTCCATCGTCCCAGGTCAAACCGGTCTCATCGACATCGGCGCCGGTAACATCCAGCCCCAAAATGGAGCCGGGCAGATGCCGGCCGGAACGGAACAGTGGCAAGAGTTCATGGCGGCGGATAATCTTGCCGCGCGCAACCCCGTTCGGATCAATGAGCACGAGGTCAAAGGCTGCGATGTCTTGGTGTCGCTCCAGGAACGCTTCGGCTTCCTCGACAGGTGCCGCATTGAGTGGACGTGTTCCGGTCATTTCATACAGCCTTTGTCATACGATCGAGAACTTTCTCAAAGCTGGCGACAAGGCCAGCGACATGCTCTTCGCTGGTCGTCGGCGCCACAAGAACCATATTGTGGAAGGGGGTGACCAAATATCCCAGATTGAGGAATGCCGTATGCAACGCCTTCTGGATCACCGGATTGGCCGCGGCGCGTGCTTCACAGGCGTTCTGCAGGGGATGTGGCGCGAACACAACTTCGAGCCGGGCGCCGACGCGGCCGACGTGCCACGGTAATTCGTAGTGTTTGATGGCCGCGGAGAAGCCTCGCTCGACGGCATCAGCAAGGCGGTTCATTCTGTGGTAAGCCTCGGCTGTCATGACCTCTTCGAGGCAAGCTCTGAGGCAGGCAAGTTGCAAAGCGCTGCCCGAGAGCGTCGTGCCTATGCCTGAGTGGCCCGTGCCCGTACTCGCCGCGCGTACGGCTTCAAACCGGCTCGCCACATCGTCCGTCATGCCCCATACCGCGACGGGAATACCGCCACCGACGGGCTTTCCGACGACAAAAATATCTGGTTCGAGACCATGCACTTTCGTGTATCCGCCAAATCCGGTCGAAACCGTATGCGTTTCGTCGATCTGCAGCAGCGTCCCTGTAGAGCGAGTAAGATCCCGCAGGGCTTTATGAAACCCGGGAAGTGGGAGAATCATACCGCAATTGGTCATTACGGGCTCCGCCACGACGCAAGCGATGTCACTACCTTTCAACGCTGCTTCGAGAGCGGGAACATCGTTGAAAGGAATACAGACAGTCGTTTCGGCGAGATTCACCGTCTGGCCAAGTAGGCCATTGCGAGGGACCGTCTGCCCGTCGACGAGGTCCACCAGCGCTTCGTCGGCCGCGCCATGATAGCAACCATCGAATACCAGGATCTTTTTCCTGCCAGTCACCGCACGCGCCACCCGAAAGGCAAAGCGGTTGGCGTCACTTGCTGTCGTCGTGACCTGCCACATTGACATGCCGAATGTGCTGCGCAAAAGGCGGCCAACGGCATCCAAGTCTCTGGAGGGCAACATAGTCGTAAGACCCAGGGCGCCAGCGCCTGCCAGCACGTTCAAAATCGGCTGCGGTCCGTGCCCGAACATCGCACCGCTGTCTCCCAGGCAGAAATCAATCGCGCGATTGCCATCAATGTCCCAAACTTCGCTCCCGGCAGCCTTGGATATCACAATTGGAAACGGCATTGGCCAGTCCCGCATCCAGTACTGCGGGACTTGGTTGAAAAATCCCGACGATGCCGCGGCGAAAATCTCTTTGCTACGCGACCGCTGGCTCGCGAAGATCGACGTTTCTTCGGCAAGAATTCGCCTCGCAGCGGTGAGAAGGGAAGCGGAGTCTAGTGGTCCGCTAGGTAAGATGCTCGGCACTTGTGAGAACCTTTCGAAGTGATCATTGTGATCACATCTAGAAGCGATGGCGCTATCGTGTCAATGAGACATTCACGAAGGTGCAAATTATCGCGTTATGATACGTACTTTTCTTGGTGAAGCGTTTGGTGGTGAGAAAATCTCCTTTTATTATTGTGATCACGTTGTACCTATGCAGCCTTGTCGGAAATGGTAGGTAAAGAAAATTTGCGAGAAGCCAAAAACCCCTTGACGGCCTTCAAACTCGGTGTTTGGATAAGTGGATACAAAAATCCAGCGAGCGACAATGGCGATTTCATCTGCATCCACCACACATGTCGCCTCAACGGCCGAGGAGGAGGCTTATGCGTATCTCCAGCAGGCCCTGCGCTTCGGCCGCTACAAGCCGGGGGACCGCCTGATCCCCGAAGAGATCGCTACCGAAATCGGAATGAGCCGCATGCCGGTTCGTGAAGCCTTTCGACGCCTGGCTGCCGATGGTCTCGTGACGCTGCGGCCCAATCGGGGCTGTGTGGTGGCGGGACTCACGCTCGACGAGCTCAACGAGACTTTCGAAATCCGCTCTGTACTTGAGGGTCTTGCAGTCCGCATCGTCATGCCGCGTCTGACGCTGGAGAGCTTCGAGGATCTGGACCGGCTCCTCCTGCGCATGGAACGCGCGGGCGAGGCCGGAAGCAGCGACTGGGTGCTGCGCCACCAGGAGTTTCACGCCTATCTCTATGGGATGAGTGGGCGACCGAAGCTCATCCGCCAGATTGCCGCGCTTCACGTTGCCATCGAGCCCTACATGCGTATCTGGTTCGATTATATCGACAAGCCGCTTTCGGCGCGCGAGGAGCATCAGAATCTCATCGATGCGCTGAAGTCGGGCGATAGCGCCAAGGCCGAAAGGGTTATGCAGGAACACGTTCTCTTCACGGCGCCGCTGCTTGCCGATTTCGCAAGTCCCAGCCGGCGCTGATTGCCGGTTGGTCAAATTGTCCGAAGCCGGAGGGACATCCGGCAAGGACGGGGAACGCCGCTAATGCGGCATAACAAAAAGGGAAAAGCCATGACATTTCGTCGTATGGCCGCAATTGCGGCTGCCTTCATGACAATCATATCCGCGCCGCTTTCAATGGCGGCGGATGCGCCGAAAGCCATTACTATTGCCACCGAAGGTGCCTATGCGCCGTGGAACTTTACCACCGCCGACGGTAAGCTCGACGGGCTTGAGATCGACCTCGCCAACGATCTCTGCGCTCGCATGAAGATCAAGTGTACCATCATCGCGCAGAACTGGGACGGCCTCATCCCCTCGCTGACGGTGGGCAAGTTCGACGTGATCATGGCAAGCATGTTCATCACGCCGAAGCGCCTGGAAACCATTGACTTCACCCAGCCCTATGCGGTGGACCCTTCGGGCTTTGCAATCGCCAAGGACAGCGACCTCGGCAAGCTTGGCATCTCCAAAGAGAAGTTCAAGCTGGAGGACGAGGCCGCCGCAATGGCAGCGATTGAGAAGCTGAAGCCGTTGCTCAAGGGCAAGGTCGTCGGCGTGCAGTCTGGCACGACTAACCTCGAATTCCTGAAGAAGTATTTCGGCGATACCGTCCAGATTCGCGAATACAAGACGACGGAACAGCACGATCTCGATTTGGCTGCCGGCCGCGTCGATGCTATTTTTGCTCAGCAGACGGCGCTCGCCGCCACGCTCGCCAAGCCGGAATTTGCCGACTACACGATCGCCGGTCCCGGCTTTGTCGGCGGCATCTTCGGCCTTGGAACCGGGGCAGGGCTGCGCAAGGAAGACAAGGCGCTGAAGGACATGTTCAATACGGCTATCGATGCCGCGATTGCCGACGGCACGACCAAGCGCATCTCCGAAAAGTGGGTCCATACCGACGTCACGCCGGTGAAGTGAGCCGCGCGGGATCGGGTGGCCGAGGTCATTCGATCCCACCCATCTTTCACAAAGCGATCTCGCGGCGCCTCCGTCGTGCCCAGCCGAGTTACAGGTTTTGAGCCCTCATGTTCGATAAATTCAATCTGCTCGGTCTTGGAACCGGAGGCTGGGGTGCGGCGCTGCTTGAGGCCGCCGCCATCACCCTGCTCCTTTCCGCGGCAGGTTTTGCGCTCGGGATCGTCTTCGGTGGGATGGCAGCAGCCGGCCGGCTCTCCACCATGCGCTTTCCGCGGGGCATCGCGTCTGCCTACGGGATCGTGTTCCGCGGCGTGCCGGATCTCCTGACCATCTATCTCTTCTACTATGGCGGCAGCGTCGCGCTGACGGCGTTCGGCCGTCTCTTCGGCGCGAAGGGCTTCACTGGCCTGCCGGCGCTTGCCACCGGGATCGTGACGATCGGCTTCATTTCGGGTGCCTATCAGGCTGAGGTCTATCGAGGCGCGTATCTCGCGGTCGAGCGCGGCCAGTTCGACGCCGCCAAGGCGCTTGCGCTGACGCGCATCCAGATGCTCCGCCTCGTGATCTTGCCGCAACTGCTGCGCCACGCAATTCCCGGTCTTGGTAACGTCTGGCAGCTTGTCCTAAAGGATTCGGCTCTGATTTCCGTCATCGGACTTGTCGAACTGATGCGCCAGTCGCAGATCGGCGCGGGCTCGACCCGCGAGCCTTTCTTGTTCTATTGCGCTGCCGCGGCGCTTTATTTCGCCATTGCCGGCCTCACGGGCCTTATCTTCGGACGGGCTGAGGTCAACGCCTCGCGCGGGGTTATCCATTGATGATCGATCCCGGCTTCTTATTCGAAATCATCCCCACCCTCCTTTCCGGCCTGCCGCTGACGCTGGAACTGGCCGGCTCCTCGGTCCTCCTCGGCTTCGTCCTCGCTCTTCTTCTCGCGCTGGCTCAGCAGGGTAAATGGCCGGTCGTGGTCTGGCCGATCCGGACATTCGTCGCAATCTTTCGCGGTACACCGCTCCTGGTGCAAATATTCCTCATTTATTACGGGCTCGGCCAATTCCGCCCGACCCTGCAATCGGTCGGGCTCTGGTCATTGTTCCGCGAGCCCTATTGGTGCGCAATCCTGGCGCTGACGCTGAACACCGCGGCCTATGGCAGCGAGATCCTACGTGGTGCTATCCGCAATGTCCCGCGTGGGCTTTCGGAAGCGGCCTCGGCGTTGGGTCTGTCGCGCATGTTGGCTTTGCGGCTGGTGATACTGCCGCTGGCGCTGCGCCAAGCGCTGCCTGCCTACAGTAACGAGATTATTCTGATGGTGAAGGGCACCTCGCTTGCCTCCATCATCACGCTGACGGAAGTGACCGGCATAGCGCAGGAACTGATTTCCCAGACTTATCGCGCCATGGAGGTGTTCATCGCCGCCGGCGCAATCTACCTCGCCCTCAACTTCCTCATCGTGTGGGCGCTTTCGCTGCTCGAGGCAAGGCTTTCGCATTACCGCGTGCGCGCCTGAACCACCCGCCATGACCGCATACTACGGAGACTTAAAGGCAATGCGCAATTTCGAGAAGCCGACGCGATCGGTGGCTGTGTCCGCCCGGGCAATGGCTGCGACATCGCACCCGTCCGCCACGCTGACGGCGATCAACATCCTACAGGCGGGCGGCAACGCCATGGACGCTGCCATTGCCGCCTGCGCCGTCCAATGCGTTGTCGAGCCAGGATCGACCGGCATTGGCGGCGACTGCTTTGCGCTTTACGCGCCGAGGGGCGGAGCCGACGTCATTGCCTATAATGGTTCGGGCCGTACACCGGCAGCCCTGACGGTGGACTGGTTCGAGGAGCGCGGCCTGACCGAAGTACCACGCCAGTCGCCTTCCTCCGTGACCGTCCCCGGGGCCATCGACGCATGGACGCGGCTTCACGCGGATCATGGCCGTCTTCCCTTTGCCAAGGTTCTCGCGCCCGCCATCACCTTTGCCGAGACCGGCTATGCCATTTCGCCGCGTGTGCATCATGACTGGGTGAAGGAAGAGCGGCTGCTTGCTGCGGACGAGGCAGCAGCGCGCATCTTCCTGCCGCAGGGCCGCGCGCCGCGCGTCGGCGAGATACATCGCCAGCCGGAGTTGGCCGCGACCTTCGACAGGATCGCCACCGAAGGTCGCGACGGCTTTTATCGCGGACCGGTTGCCGAAGACATAGTCGAGCGCCTGCGCGCGCTCGGGGGGCTTCATACGCTCGAAGACTTCGCCGCCGCCAGGGGCGAGTACGTGACGCCGGTCACCACGACGTTCCGGGATTACACGATCCATGAATGCCCGCCTAACGGGCAAGGCATCATCGCGCTGATGATCCTCAACATCCTGTCACATTTCGAGGCTGCGGGCGCGCCGGACGCGATCGACCGCATTCATATCGAAATTGAGGCGACGCGGCTTGCCTATGCTGCGCGCGATGCCTGGCTGGCGGACCCCGCCAAGTCCGATGTACCGGTCGAGGAGATGCTGTCCGACGAGTTCGCCGGCCGGCTCGCCAGTATGATCGACCTGACGCAGGCGATTGCTGATCTGCCGCCGTTCGAACTGCCGCGCCATCGCGACACGGTCTATATTTCCGTGGTCGATTCAGAGCGGAATTCGGTGAGTTTCATCAACTCGATCTTCGACAGTTTTGGCACGGGCATCGTTGCACCGAAATCGGGGGTCATCCTGCACAACCGTGGCCAGAGTTTCTCGTTGAAGCGCGGACACCTCAACATGATGGCGCCGGAAAAGCGTCCGCTGCACACGATTATCCCGGGCATGGTGACGCGCAACGGTCGGACTGAAATATCATTCGGCGTCATGGGCGGGTACTACCAGGCCATGGGTCACGCGCATCTGATTTCCAAGGTGCTCGACTATGGCATGGACATGCAGGACGCCATCGACCTGCCACGCCTAGTGCCGGCAAGCGGGCTCGCGCCGAAAATCGAGGTGGAGCAGACCGTTCCGGCCGCGACCATTGCAGAACTTCAGGCGCGCGGCTTCGAGATCGTACCGACTGAGGACCCCATCGGTGGCGCGCAGGTGATCCGCATCGACTGGGAAAATGGCACGCTGACGGGCGGGTCGGAATCACGCAAGGACGGGGTTGCACTTGGCCTTTGAAGAGAGACGGGTGCCCTCAGGGGACGCCCTGCGGCAATGAATGCGCACCTTCGAAACAAGACCAAATAATGTGATCAAATCCTGAATATCGTCGATCCCAACGACACTTCATATATCCGCAGGAGTTCCAGATGAAAAAGTTCGGCCAGTTCTACATTGACGGCGCCTGGGTCGATCCGATCGACCCGCAGGGATTGCTCGAGGTCATCGACCCTTCCATCGAAGAGGCCTTTGCGACGATTGCGCTGGCGGGCGGGGGCGATGTCGATCGCGCCGTTGCAGCTGCCTCGCGAGCCTTCGAGGGCTTCTATCTGACGAGCCCATTAGAGCGTCTGGACCTGCTGAAATCGGTTCTGTCCGTGTATCGGAAGCGTTCGCAAGATCTCGCCTGGGCAATTTCCCATGAAATGGGTGCTCCGAAAAAAATGGCGCTCGAAAATCAGGTCAGCAGCGGCGCCGCGCATATACGTACCATGATTGACGTCATGAAGGACTACCGGTTCGAGCGCATGGTCGGCAAGACGATGGTGGCCAAGGAAGCGGTCGGCGTCGTCGCGATGATCACGCCGTGGAATTGGCCGCTCAACCAGATCACCTGCAAGGTCGCGCCCGCGCTCGGCGCCGGCTGCACCATGGTATTGAAACCGTCCGAGGTCGCCCCGGTCAGCGGGCTGGTCTTCGCAGAAATCATGCACGAGGCAGGCGCTCCCGCCGGCGTTTTCAACCTCCTCAACGGCGACGGCCCGACGGCGGGTGAGGCGCTGGCCGCGCATCCCGATGTTCACATGATCTCGATAACGGGATCGAACCGCGCCGGTATCGCCGTCGCGAAGGCCGCTGCCGCGACCGTCAAGCGTGTGCACCAGGAGCTAGGCGGCAAATCCGCCAACGTCATCCTCGAGGACGCCGACTTCGTGATGGCCGTACGCCAGGGTACGCTCGACTGCTTCGACAATTCGGGCCAGTCCTGCAACGCACCGACCCGCATGCTGGTGCCGGAAGGACGCATGCAGTCGGCAGCAGCCATTGCTGCAGAAGCGGCCGGTTCGCTGGTCGTCGGTCCGGCGGAGCGTGAAGGCGTCGATCTCGGCCCCGTCGTGAGCCAGGCGCAGTATGATAAGATTCAGGGCATGATTGCCGCAGGCATCGCTGAAGGCGCGACGCTGGTTGCTGGCGGCGAAGGCCGCCCGGACGACCTCAATCGCGGATATTTTGTACGCCCGACCGTCTTTGCCGATGTCAAGCCCGGCATGCGTATCGAGCGCGAGGAGATCTTTGGGCCGGTGCTCTCGCTCATCGGCTACAAGGACGAGGACGACGCGATCCGCATTGCCAACGACAGCATCTACGGTCTTGCGGCCTATGTATCCTCGTCGGACAGGGACCGTGCCAGACGCGTCGCCCGCAGGCTGCGCGCCGGCAATGTCCACATCAACTCTCCCGCCTGGGACACCTACGCCCCGTTCGGCGGCATGAAACAATCCGGAAACGGACGCGAATACGGGGAATTTGGTCTTGACGACTTCCTGGAGATCAAGGGCATCAACGGATATGCCGAATGAAATGGCGGGACGCGTTCGGTCAGGCGTTTTCGAAGATCAGGTCCAGAAGGCCCCTGATCTCCGGAAGAATCCGCGCCAGATGCGTCTCCAGCGTCATCGTTTCGTCCTTCAGGCAGGCCTGATAATGGCTGAGCCAGTGGTTGTAGATGATGGAGGCGAGGGCATCGGCGTCAAAACGGCCGCCGCGCCGCGTCCTGCAGGCATGTGCGACCAGCATCTCATTGATCGTTCTGATCAGTGTCGCGTCGATCTGGCTGTAGCGTTGCACGAATTCGGACTGAGGGTAGCGGATCGCGGTCGATTCCGCGTAGAGCCAGACGGATTTGCTGAAAATTTCCAGGGAGCGCTTGGTCAGGTCGCTCAGAAGTTCGCACAGATCGTCCGCGAGGCTGTCGGATTGGCGCTGGATGTGCGTGCGATAATGGTCGATTGCTTTCTGGTGCCCCTGGAAGATGATCGCCAGCAGCAATTCATCGCGGCTGCCGAAATAGTTGAAGACCGTGGGCGTCGAAACGCCGGCCGCCGCGGCGATCATCGCCATCGAGCATTCCTCGATGCCAAGGCGTTCAAAAAGAGTGCGCGCGCTTTCCATGATTGCATCCCTGCGCTGCTGCTTTTGCCGCTCGCGCAGGCCTGCCGTCGCTTTCTGAACCAATGTCTCGCTGCCTCCCCAATAAAATATTTTACGTCGTAAAACATTTTATTGACACAAATTGTTGACGCCATAAAGTAGGTGGCGTCCACTAATTAAAATACAAGCGTGGGAACAACACAAATTTCGCGGGCCATTCCGGTCTGCGGAATACAGCAGATAACTCCGTACAGGAACGCTAACGAGAAGCTCGTTCAGGCCGATTGTCCTCTGCGAAGTCAATGTATTCAATTTGGACTGATGTCGACTGCGGAGATATTCTTCGCGGCTTTGGATTTCTGCATCATTTTCGCTCTGACCCCAACATGGAAACTTGAAACTGGGAGACTGAACCGATGGATTTTCGGCCGAGTTCAAACTGGGTGGCTCTTAAAATATGAGCAGTATTACGCCTTTAAGGGCCGCCAAGGGCGGTGCTGTCTCGATCCTCAGTGTTCTGAAGGATTTCGGCAATTTCCGCGCCGTCGACGACGTGTCCATAGAGATCCGTCCGAACGAGTTCTTCACCCTTCTGGGGCCTTCCGGCTGCGGCAAGACCACACTGCTTCGAATGCTCGCTGGCTTTGAAGCGCCGAGCGACGGCAAGATCCTGCTGGACGGCACAGACATTTCGATGCTGCCGCCGAACAAACGCCCGATCAACACGGTGTTCCAGAACTACGCGCTCTTCCCGCACATGACGGTCGCCGAAAACATCGGTTTTGGCCTCAAAATGCTCGGCAAGAGTGCCGCCGAAATATCGTCGTCAGTCGAGGAAATGCTTCGTCTGGTCCGGTTGGAGAATGCCGGCAATCGCTCCGTCACTCAGCTTTCCGGCGGCCAACAGCAGCGCATTGCGCTGGCCCGCGCGCTCGCCCCGAAACCGAAGCTTTTGCTTCTCGACGAGCCGCTTTCGGCCCTTGACCTGAAGCTTCGCAAATCCATGCAGATCGAGTTGAAGCGCCTGCAGCAGGAAACCGAGATAACCTTCATCTTCGTTACCCACGACCAAGAGGAAGCCCTGACCATGTCTGATCGCATCGCAGTCCTGAATGGCGGCAAGGTCCTGCAGATCGGCTCGGCGCCTGATATCTACGAACATCCCGCCGACCGCTTTGTCGCCGGCTTCATCGGGGAGACGAACTTCCTCGAGGGCGACCTGATGTCGAGCGCCGACGGCGTCGGCACGGTGGCGCTGCGTTGCGGTCCAGTCGTCGAGGCGTTGACCGCCAAGTCGGTAGCCAGTTCGGGGGCCGTCACCATCGTCGTGCGCCCTGAGCATCTGGAACTGGTCGCGCCCGGCTCGCCGCAGGCGGTGGACGCGACCGTCGAACAAATCGTCTATTTCGGCACGGACACGCATGTCCACGCCCGCCTGAGCGACGGTACGGCGCTGACCATTCGGCAGCAGAACCGCCCTGGCCCGAAAGAAGGCATTGCCGTCGGCCGGACGATCGGGGTAACCATTCCGCCCCGCGTCGCCCAGATCCTGAAGGACTGAGGCCATGTCGGAGATCGCCACCGCTCAGGACGAACAGGACGCCAGGCGTCATCTGCTGCTCTCGTCACCGGCCATCGTCATCATGATCCTTCTGGGCTTCATCCCCCTGATGATCGTGGTCGCATACTCCTTCATGGCGCCTGGCGACTACGGCGGCGTCGTGCCAAAATTCTCTTTCGAGGCCTACGTCTCTCTGATTTTCCAGCGCGACATGTTCGATGACACCCTTACGTTCTCGTCGTCCTATCTAGAGATCTACATTCGCACCGCCGTCTTTGGCGTGGCGACGACGATCTTCTGCGTGCTGATCGGCTTCCCAACCGCCTATTTCATGGCGACGCGCCCAGCGAAACAGCGCAATCTCTGGGTTTTACTGCTGACGATCCCCTTCTGGTCGAACCTCTTGGTGCGCACGATCGCGGTCATGTTCATTATCCGCGACGAGGGGCTCATCAATACGGTGCTGATGCATCTCGGCCTCATCGATCGCCCGATCACGCTGCTCTACACGAACTTCGCCATCCTGCTCGGCCTGGTCTACAGCTTCCTGCCCTTCATGGTGCTGCCGATTTATGCCTCGCTGGAAAAGTTCGATTTTCGCCTCGTCGAGGCGGGCTTCGATCTCTATGCGAGCCGTTTCAAGGTGCTGACACAGATCATCATACCGCTGGCCAAGCCCGGCATCGTTACCGGCAGCATCCTCGTCTTCGTGCCCGCCTTCGGGGCCTATGTCACGCCGCTTCTGCTCGGTGGCGGCAGCCACCTGATGATCGGCGACCTGATCGCGCTCCAATTCGGCTCGTCGCGCAACTGGCCGCTGGGCTCGGCCTTCTCGATCGTGCTCATGGTCTTCGTTTTGCTTGCGCTTCTCTTTCAGATCCGTCGCTCGGGACAGGTGAAACATGGCTAGCTTCGCGTCCACAGGAAAGATCGACATCAAGCGCCAAACGGGGTTCGGCTTCATCGCTGTCACCTGCCTGGTCAGCCTTTATCTGCCGATCCTCGTTGTCCTCATCTTCTCATTCAACAATGCCATGAGCATCGGCGCGTCCTGGCAGGGCTTCTCCATGCGCTGGTACGTGGCGCTGATGCGGAACGAGGGGTTCTTCAACTCAGCCATCCTGTCGGTGGCGATCGCCATTGCGGCAACGATCATGTCGACGATCATTGGCACGATGGCGGCGCTGGCTACCACGCGGGTCAAGCGCTGGCGGGGGCAGTCTGCTACCATTCTGGCAATCACCTCGCCGCTGATCGTCCCAGAAATCGTCAGCGCCGTGTCGCTGCTCGCCTTCTTCTCCTTCATCGCGCAGACCTTCGGCATCAGCTATGGCATTCTGAAGATCGTTCTGGCGCACACGTCCTTCTGCATCCCCTTCGTATACCTGCCGATTAAGGCGCGGCTCGAGGGCATGGACGTGACGCTGGAAAATGCGGCGGCTGATCTCTACGCTGATCGCTGGAAAACGTTTCGTTATGTCACGCTGCCGCTGCTGTTGCCGGGCATTTCTTCTGGCGCAGCGCTCGCCTTCATCGTCTCCTTCGACGATTTCACGATCACGCAGCTGATTGCCGGTCCCGGTGAGACAACGCTGCCACTCTTTATCTGGTCTCGCATCCGCAACATCGTGACGCCCGAACTCAACGCCATGTGCACGGCGCTGCTCGTCGTCTCCATCGCTTTCATTGTTCTCTCTTTCCTCCTGACAAAGATGAAGCAGAACCAAAACTAAAAACCAACCAGAAGGGTACAACAGAAATGAAGAAATTGTCATCTCTTGCCATCGCGGGTCTTCTGCTCACAACCAGCACGTCTTTCGCCGCCGGCGAACTTCACATCTATAACTTCGGCAACTACACCAGCGCCGACCTGATCAAGAAGTTCGAGAAGCAGTTTGACGTAAAGGTTACGCTCGACACCTATGACACCAACGAATCGATGATGGCGAAGGTCAAGGCTGGCGGCTCCGGCTACGACATCGTCATACCGTCCGACTACGCCGTCGACATCATGAAGAAGGAAGGACTTCTTGAGGCTACCGAGCCCGACAAGATGGAAAACTTCAAGAACATTAAGCCGGAAATTGTGAACCTCTATTACGACGAAGGCCGCCACTACACCGTTCCGTGGCAGATCGGCGTCACTAGCCTGCAAGCCGACACTGCTGTTTACAAGGGCGATCTCGACACCTGGGGCGTTCTCTTCAATCCGCCGGCTGAGCTGAAAGGCCGTATCAACGTCCTCGACGACATGATAAGCGTCATCCACGCGGCTGAGCACTACAAGGGCTTCAAGCTTTGCACCTCCGACAAGTCTGAGCTAAAGCAGATCAACGAACTTCTGCTCGCCGCCAAGCCTTCCTGGCGCACGTTCAGCTACGATGCCCCGACGCTGTTGCAGTCCAAGGATGTCGATGCCTCGATGATCTGGGACGGTGCCGCCTATCGTGCCCGCGCAAGCCGGCCGACGCTGCAATTCGGCTTCCCCAAGGAAGGTGTCGAGGGCTTCGTCGACAACGTTGCCGTGCTGAAGGGCGCAACGAACCTGGAAAACGCCAAGCTCTTCCAGAATTTCGTCATGGACCCGGAAAACGCCGCGATGATTTCCAACTTCGCGACCTATAGTAACGGCATCGTCGGCTCAGAGAAGTTCCTCGATAAGGATCTGGGCAACGCGCTGGAACTCCAGCGCCCGGCAAATTTCAAGGTCTCTTTCTCGCCGCCCTGCAGCCCCGAAGTCATCGAGCTCTACAACAAGATCTGGACCAACCTGCGCAAGTAGCGCTGGGTCTGGAGCCATTCCGCCATCAAAGGACATCAGCGCGCCGGCCAGACCGGCGCGCTACATAACAAATTTACCTAAAAGGGAAGAACGCTATGGGTCAGTCTGCGAACATCGTCATCAGGAACGGCAAGGTCATCACCATGGACGATGCCGCGCCGCGCGCTCAAGCCGTCGCCATTATCGGCAACCGGATCGTCAAGGTCGGCTCGGATGCCGAAGCCATGGAGCTTGCAGGCCCATTCACGCACGTGATCGATGCGGGCGGCGGGACGATCGTGCCCGGTTTCAACGAATCTCACATGCATATTTTTGGCGGCTCCCTCAGCCTCATCCAACTGCCGCTGATGGGCGTTCGCGGCGAAGCGGCGCTCACAAACGCCATTGCGGCCTATGCTGCGCAAAACCCGGACCTGCCGCTTCTCGTCGGCAACGGCGCCGACTATCTCATCTTCGGCGATACGCCATCCGATCGCCGCAAGCTCGATGCGATCATGCCCGACCGGCCGCTGCTGCTCATCTCCCCCGACTATCATACGGCCTGGGCCAACACCGCTGCACTCAAGGCCGCCGGTATTCTCGAAGGTGCGAAACTGAGCATCGGCAATGAGATCGTCATGGGAGCGGACGGCCTTGCCGCCGGCGAACTGCGCGAGAGCGAAGCCATGGGACCCGTGCTGGAGCTCGGATCGACCGGCGGGCGCGAACGCTTCGGCATCGCCACCGGCGGCAACCCGGATTTGGTCACCGACGCTCAACGCGCCAGCGATATTGCCCTCCTCAAGAAGGGGCTCGCCTATTGCGCCTCGCTCGGCATCACCTCGTTTCAGAACATGGATGGCAACCTCTACCAGCTTGAGCTTCTCGACGAGATCGAGAAGACGGACGGCCTGCCGGTCCGTGTTCGCATGCCATACCACATGAAGAATTTCATGCCGCTCAGCGTCATCGAGGAAAAGGCCGTCGTCTGGCGCGAGCGCTACAATACGGACCGTTTGCGCTGTGACTTCGTCAAGATGTTCGCTGACGGCGTGATAGAGTCCGGAACGGCCGTCATGGTCGGCGGCTACGGCGACCGCCCCGACGAAAACGGCGATCTGCTGTTCCCGGTCGAACAGTTCAATGCGGTCGCCGTCGAGGCCGATCGCCTTGGCTTCCAGATGGCTGTTCACGCCATCGGCAGCGGCGCAGTCCGTGAGGTGCTGGACGGCTATGAGCATGCGCGCACGCTCAATGGTGCACGCGACAACCGCCACCGCATCGAACATATCGAGACCATCGAGCCGGATGACGTGCCGCGTCTGTCGGCGCTCGGTGTCGTCGGCTCGATGCAGCCGACCCATCCGCCGGGAACGGGCGACCTGCCGCTGCAGCCTTATCTCGGTCGTATCGGCGAAAAGCGCTGGCCGCTCGCCTTCGCATGGCGAACCATAAAGGATTCCGGCGTCACCCTCGTCCTTGGCACCGACTGGCCGGTCACGCCCATCGACCCGCTCGCCTGCATCCAAGGCGCGCTGATGCGCAGGCCATGGCGCGACGACCTGAAGGATCAGCGGCTTTCGCTGACGGAGCTACTGGAGGGCTATACAAAGAACTGCGCCTGGGTGGAGTTCATGGAGGACCGAAAAGGTGTGCTGAAGCCCGGCTATCTCGCCGACGTCGTCGTGCTGTCCGGTGATATCGAGGCGACCGCCCCAGAGGAGGTCTCCCGCCTCAAGGCCGCTTTGACGATCTGTGACGGTCGGGTCACGCACACCTCTCTCTGAAGCGCGTCAGAGCTACCGCTCCGCGCGAGCGCGCAGCATAGCGTTCAGTTTGGAGAATGCGTTTTCGATGAGATTGAAGTCGGGACTATAGGGCGGCAGGAAACCGCCTAGGTGTTCCAAAATTCGCATTACCACTGACAAGCTATCCAAGCGATCTGAAATCGCATGTCTATTTCACATCGCTCCCAAAATCGGCTGAGGTTTGCCGTTTGATTCTCATCAAGACCATGGGGTTGAAAGCAGCTCTAACCAGACCACCGCTTGGCCTTCTCGCCGGTCGGCACACGCTCATAAGTAAACTCCGAAACAGACGAATATAAGTTCCGGATTGGACGAGGTTGAAATCCGAACTGGACGCGTGTAGCTTCCGAGCCGAACGCGCCGGCTATCCTAGAATTTTGTAGCGCTCAGGAGGAAGAACAAATTGAAAGCGGAAAGCCCCTTTGACCTGCTTTATCCGAGAGGCGTGGCCGAGAGAATTAGGATTGCCTTGGAAGATACGCCAGTTGTACTCGTGAACGGACCACGTCAATGTGGCAAGACGACGTTGGCTCGAACCTTGCTTCAGACAGATCGTCCGTATTTTACGCTAGATGACGAAACGACCTTACTGTCAGCAAAGGCCGACCCAGTCGGCTTCATTCGTCAGATTGATACCGGCATCTTAGACGAAGTGCAGCGCGCGCCGGAGCTGCTACGTGCCATAAAACAATCCGTCGACAACGATCGGCGACCTGGCCGATTTTTGTTAACGGGCTCAGCAAACATTCTCGCACTTCCGACGATTTCCGACAGTTTGGCTGGGCGGATGGAGGTCGTCACCTTGTTGCCTCTAGCTCAATCCGAAATTCGACGTAACCGGTCGAACTTCCTTGATTCTGCCTTTGCTGGAGAGGCTATAGTTCCCCACAGCCCAATAGTCGGGAACGCCTTGATTGAGCAGGTGCTTATTGGCGGATATCCTGAGATGGTGGGCCGGGGCGATCCCCGCCGCCGATCCGCATGGGCTAGGGAGTACATCCGCGCCATCGTTGAACGAGATGTGCGCGACATTGCCGACGTCGAACGCCTGGACCAGATGCCGCAGCTTCTTCGGGCACTTGCGCATCATTCAGGACAGTTGCTCAATTTCACCCAATTGGCCGGCCAAGTCGGTATCGATGACAAGACCGCTCGCCGTTATATCGGGCTATTTGAACAGTTGTTTCTAGTTCGTCGCATAGAGCCCTGGTTTCGAAATCCGTTGAAGCGCCTTGTTAAGACTCCAAAGCTCCTGTTTCTCGACAGCGGCCTTTTGGCTGCGCTTATCGGACTGACAATGGATCGAATTTCACGGGACCGTTCACTATTCGGCTCATTGCTGGAGACGTTTGTCGCCGACGAAATCCTCCGGCTTGCGACCTGGAGCGACATCCAATCAACCTACCATCACTATCGGGATAAGGATCAGGACGAAGTCGATATCGTTCTCGAAGATGAAGCTGGCAATATGGTGGGACTTGAAGTCAAGGCTGCGGCAACGGTGACCGCCTCAGATTTCAAAGGCTTACGCAAACTAGCCGTAGCCACAGGCCGTGCCTTCAAGGCGGGCTGGGTTCTGTACGACGGCGACAAGATTCTGCCGTTTGGTGACAATCTTGCGGCGATACCGCTATCTTGTCTCTGGGGCCACTGAGACAAGCAGCGGGAATTAAGGTTCGGATCCCATCAAGACCTCCGTGTACTACCTCAGATCGAGTACCAAGATTCATCCACATATAGTATGCAAAAGTCGCAAGCGTCGCCTTTGATTCACCATCCGAATTCGTGCTGTTACAGCATGGACTGGCACGCGAATAACCGCTATTTCCTCGGCCTGTGGCGATGTTGAGTATCGCTGAATCATCCCGTGATACCCGAGGCGTCTTCCGGTGAAAAAAGTCCAACGCAGTTTCGTCGTCGAATATAAATCCGGTCGGCAGAAACCCGACCCGAAGTCGAACTCGATCTGGGGCAAGATCGATCTAAAGTCCGTTGCCCGCGATGTCGAGGACGACGCGGTGTCATTTTTGCCGGGTGGGCCAACAGATGGTAGTTCCGCCAGCGGAGTGTCTGTATCGAAAGCTGAGCCAGCGGAACCATTGTTGACACCGCCGACTGGGCATCACACAACACCAACAGTGACCGAGGAGACGATCATGGCCGACGAAATCGATACGATGACCACGACTGATGCGTCGGCCGTTGCGGAAACGCCAATCGCGACGAAAAAGCAGCGCCAACCGCGCGCAAAAAAGGTGAGTCCTCAAGTCGCCTCGGTCGATGATGCGGTGGAACCAGCCGGTACTTCTGCGGGCACGCCCGAGAAACAGAAGCGTGGACGCAAGGCCAAGTCGATCGAAGGTGCCGGAACCGCAAAGCAGGCACCTGTGAAACGCGCTCCCAAGGCCGTACCGGTGGCTCTCGCAGCACCGACGGCACCTGCGTTGCCGACAGCTACCGCAGAAGCGAGTGACGAGATGGCCGATCTGCTGCAGTTGGAAGAAGAGAACCAGAGGCTGCGCAAGCTGTTGGCCGAAAAGCTCCGTGCTGAAAACGCCGATCTGCGCAAGCGCCTCGAGCTCGATTAAGAAGCAACCGGCGGCCCATCGCCGGCCGCATTTGCATGCAACGAGCCAAATAGTCCGGTGGGCGGTCACGGCCGCCGCCAAACCATCAACTCGCAGCCTGCATGCGGGATTAACCGCGAGGTCGAATTAATGGCGTCTCCCTGGAAATTCCTTGCCAGACTTGTGTCGCCGCGGCGCCAGCCAAATCAGGACAACAGCGCGATCGAAGGCGTCAAGCCAAACGTTTTGGCGATAGCGGGTCCGACCGAAACCACAGTCGAGGAGAGCCGGCATAGCGCCGATCACCTGGCAAGAGAACAACTACGGCCGATCGATCGATCTGATGCGGTTGCCATCGCGCCTGAACCATCCGATGAAACCCGCAACGATTCTGCAGGCGTGTTGGAAAACGATAGCGCCAAGCTGGAGCCAGCTTCTGGCACAGTTTTGCCGGATGTCGGCGTGATCGTTGAGGAGGTCGAAGGCACCGCCGAAGCCACGCGCCGCGAGCGGAGAACTCATGCCACAAAGGTTGAAGCGGCCGCGGTCGTGTTACAGGTCTCTCCAGTCGCTGCCTCTGTTTCCGACGAAATGGTCAGCCTGGATGAAGAGATCGCCATGCTCCGGACCCAGTTGGCGGGCAAGCTCCGACTGCAAAACGCTCAGTTGAACAGGATGCTGGCACGTTTCGAGCGCTGATCTCTTGCAATGTCGATGTCTGCGGAGAATGCCAAGCGGAAATCAACAGACAGGTTCAAATGGATTGCTGCGGCCTATCTCTTTAGTCATATCTCCTCGTCGGACGGGACAACCGCGTTTATGGACTGGGTAACCTCTGATGAAAAATAGGTCGTTTTGGGTATGGATCTCTACACTCGCCGTACCCGTTGTTTCGCTGATCGCAGTTCAGATCGATACGAATTCTGGAGCATCTATCGGCGGTGGTGGCTACGATCTTGGTCCGTTCCTATATTCCTGGCTGCTGATCATAGTCACAGGCGGTTGGTCGCTTTGCACTTTTTCGGCGGCGTTAATTCATCGCGACCGAGCAGCTTCGATGCGGGCCGTCGGCCTGACTGTTATTGGGTTTGTCACATTCGTCACTGTCCTGCTTCTCTACCGACAGAACCTTTCCTAGAATAATCGGGGATCCGGGCAGAGTTCATCCTGTGTTCGGCGAAGCTCGAGATTCATTAGAATGGGAGCCGGCGCAGTTTCTGGTCGATGTTCGCTTGAAAGCTCTTTGTTCAAAACCTTATAGATTTCAGATGTCGGCCAAACGGGGGTTATGGGTTCAAGTCCATTCAAGGCGTTCACATTTGACGGCCCAAAAGCGCACTTCTGCGGTCGCTGGTTTAAGAGCGGACCCGCGCGCCGGGGGCTGTCGGTCCCGGTTTCCGGCGTTGCCGTCGCTATGCTAACCCTCCTGCGGCAACCCTTTTGACCGGTCTTGTGGGAGGCGAACGGCTTTCGCGGTTCCCGCTACAGCTGGTGTGCCCTTTATATTCTGGACGTTTCTGCCCAACGACCCAAGAGCTGTCACTGCGTGAAACCGTGCGATTATAAACCTTGCTCCCAGGTTGGCTGAACCCGCACCCCACCAACAAGGTTGATCTGCCGATCGTGCCGTGTTTTGAAGGTGGAAAATTAGCGGCGAGGCTTTGACAACAGGAATGGCAGAACAGTTTGACATGTTTTCGGAGCAGGCTCCGCGCGACCATGCGGTCACGCGTGGCTCCTCCAAATCCGTCAAACCCGACAAGCATACCATCCCCCTTAGTGAGGACGACATGGTCCGACATCTGTCGGAGACAGGCCGATATCGGATCCTGCAGAAACTCGTGCCGCGCGCGATCGCGCCAGTCCCCCGGCCAGGGTACCCGCTCAAGGGCATCATTCTCGACACCGAGACCACGGGCCTCAATGCTCGCAAGGATGAGATCATCGAGATCGGCGTGATCGCTTTCACCTTCGATGCAACAGGAAGTATCGGTGACGTGACCGGCATGTATGGCGGATTACGGCAGCCGAGCGTTTCCATTCCCGCTGAGATCACCAGGCTCACCGGGATTACCGACGATATGGTCGCCGGGCAGTCAATCGATATGGCGGCGTTGCGGGCGCTGATTGGGGCTGCCGATCTGCTGATCGCCCACAATGCCGGTTTCGACCGGCCATTCTGCGAGGCCTTTTCTCGCCTGTTCTCCGGCAAGGCCTGGGCTTGCTCCAACTCCGAGATCGACTGGTCGTCGCGGGGATATGAAGGCACCAAGCTCGGATATCTGCTCGGGCAAGCAGGATATTTTCATGAGGGTCATCGCGCGGTCGACGATTGCTTTGCGCTTCTGGAGGTTCTGGCCCGCGAAGTGGACGGATCGGTTTCCACCGCTTTTGCCGAGCTCTATGAAGCAAGCCAGAGATCGCGTGTCCGGATCTTTGCAGAGAACAGCCCGTTCGACATGAAGGACCAGCTGAAGGCGCGAGGCTATCGCTGGTCCGACGGAAGTGACGGTCGTCCCAAATCCTGGTGGATCGAGGTTGGAGAAGAGGCGCTCGATGATGAGCTCCGCTATCTCAGGGCCGAAATCTACCGTTATCCAGACGCCGATCCTCCAATCAAACGCCTCACTGCCTTCGACCGATTCCGGGCCTGATGACCCCTTCAGCCCCTCTCTGATTGGACCCATGCTTTGAGCACATGGCCGACCTGAGACCTTGTGCCTTATCGACGGGCGGGCAGGGGCCAATATCCCAATCATCGAAACGACGTTGGGACCAAGCATGGTTGCTGGCGTCAAGAGACCTCACGAAAGGGGATCATCATGAACGTAGCACGCTCTTTCAACACTTGGCGCAAGTATCGTCAGACCGTTAGCGAACTTGGCCGCATGAGCTCGCGCGAGCTGCAGGACCTCGGCATCGATCGCGCCGACATTCATAGCGTGGCCCGCGCATCGGTTGCTCGCTAAGCGACTGTTTCCAAGCCAAGCTGAATGACGACACGCCCGCTGATGACGCGGGCGTTTCTGTGTCTGGCCGCCGCGAGGCGCTGCGCTGGAGATCTATCTGAGGCCGTGTATTTTTCGCATGGCCGCACTGCAGCAAAGTCTATTTAATGTGCGGACGGAATGGGTATTCTGGTTTTCATCGAAGCGATGCACCTCCTCCCGCAGAGCTTTGATTTCAGACGGCCCACTCCTCCTCCCAGGGCGCGTCTGTCGGAACAGCGGCGCTCCTCCTCCCAGCCGTTGTTCGGTTCTTTTCGAAAAGCCTGCCGCACCTCCTCCCGCGGCAGGCTTTTTCGTTTTGGGCAGGGGCAATCACGGGAGCGACCGCTTGCATCGCGCCAGCACGATCACCACAACGCCGACCAGAGCTCCCCGATAAATCCAGGGCGACTGATCGATCATGAAGCTCTCGGCCGGATATGGCAAATACCCGCTGCCCTGACCCATCCAGAGCAGACCGATCAGAACGAGTAGTCCTCCTAAAACATACCCGTGCGGCTCTGGTCGAGCATTTTGCCGAGGGAAAACTGGTGCATCCGGCAGCGCTGCTTGCGCCATCAGCTGAAGACGTGCGGTCGTGGGCCGGAAGCTACACCATCACCATCACCGGCGAAACCTGGAAGCCTTACGAGCGCACGGTCGAACAGCCCGCGAACTCGGTCGGCAGACAAGCCGCGACTGCCCAGATGTCAGCCTTCGAGTAGCCGAGCCGCGGGGCTCAGGCCCCGCTTTTCTCCAATGCCCGCAACGCCGTTGCGACCTGCTTCTGAAAAGAAAAAAGGGCCGACGGAAAACCGCGGCCCATAAAGTGTGAAGGTCATGGACCTCCAGAGGGGAACAGCTGCTGCGGCGGAACTGGGAGGAAGCCGCCATGTGCATCAGCTGAAGTCTGTATGCCCTATTTTTCATCATGCTGCACCTAATTTTTGTGCAGTGCAGCTATGCGATCGCGGCTTGGGTGACCGCGATCCCTCCCGCCTGCATCTTTCGCTTCGACAGGCCATTCCAGCCAACCCTACCAGGTGATCAAGGGTGACCTATGTAGCCACCGATCCGTGGTGACTTGATCCAGCACGAAGGTCGCAACGTCTTCGCGCGAAATGGAGCCTCCGCGGAACTGGTTCAAATCCGTGAGCGTCTGGATCGTGTTGTGACGAGGCTTGTTGTTGAGAACTGAAGGACGGACGATGGTCCAATCCAGATCGCTGCCCTTGATGATTGCCTCCTGACGGTCCTTGTCGGCGTAAACCTTGCGCAGAAGCAGAGGGAAGATCAGCTTGTCGAAGAGGAAACCGCCGTGTCCTGCGCTGTCGCCAGCGCCCATACCGGTGATGGCGACGAGACGCGCGACGCGCTCTGCCTTCATGGCGCTGACAAGCGCTCGGGTCGCGGTCGAAAGAAGCGTGACTTCGCGAAACGGACTTGCGGGTGTGCCGAGCGCGCTAATCACGGCATCGCGACCCTTGACGGCCTGGCGCAACACCTTCTCGTCACGGGCGTCTCCAACGGCGATCTTCGCTCCCTTCATGTCTGCGGCCTTTTCCGGCGAGCGCACCAGGAGGGTGACATCGTAGCCGCGGCTGACGGCCTGGTTGACGATGTGACGGCCGGTTGGCCCAGTTGCGCCGAGGATCAGGATCTTCGGCGCAGCGGCCAGAGTTGTATCAGTCGTAAACGTGGTCATTGTTGTGCTCCTCTTGGAAAGCAGGCGCCTCTCAGGAGGCCGCCCTGTTGGGTTGGATGCTGGTGATAATCAGAGCCGGCCCTCTGCGAGAAGTTCGCGGGTCCGCTTCAGCGTCGACAGCAGGGCCGATCTGTAGCCCTTGTCGCTGTCGAACTGCGTCTGCTCGGCCTGTTCCTCTGGGCCGCCAGGTTCCTTACCGCGCAGGCCGAGGTAGCAGTAGAATTTCAGCTGCAGGGCGCCGGCTTCGTCCTCGAACAGCTCATTAATAATGGCGCCTTCGCGTGGGCCGGTGGCCTGGAAGAAGGTGACCTTGCTCTGCGGCTCGAGGGTGATGATCTCCCTGATGTCGGAGCCGGCGATGGTGGCTTCGCGCACGAAGTGCGTCGCGCCTTCCTCCACGACGTCGCAGCGGGTGCAGAGGCCGGGCGGGAGAAAGAGGCGCGCGTCGCGCGCCTTCAGTTCCAGGCCCTTCCAGACCTGCTCCCGGGTGAGTTTTGTTTCGCCTTCCGGATTCACCGTGACGGTTGTGGTCGAATAGATCATGACGATGGTCCTTGTTTAAAATTGTGGGCGCCTGCCTCAGGCAGAAGCAGCGGTTTCCAAGGCGAAGTTGCGATAGGAGCGGAGCGGACGGCCAAGAAGTGACGTCAGTCGCTCGACGTCACCGCCCTCGGGCAGCATTCCGTCGGTCAGGAAGCGCTCGCCCATCAGGCGCATGTCGTAGGCCATCCAGGCCGGCATGAATGGCTTGAGGTTCTGCTCGAACGCAGCAGTATCGCCACCGCCATAGTTGATCTGGCGAGCGAGAACGTCCGACCAGATGGCGGCGATGTCCGCTCCGGTGAGGGTGTCTGGGCCGACCAAATTGATGCGAGTGAACGGGAGCGGCTGTGCGGCCTGTTCGCGTCGCAGCAGCTCAATGGCGGCAATCTCCGCAATATCGCGCACGTCGATCATGGCGAGGCCCTTGGTCCCGACGGGCATCGGATAGACGCCGTAGCCAGTGATCACGTCCTTGATCGTCAGATCGTTCTGGATGAAATAGGCGGGACGCAATATCGTCGCTGCCAAGCCCATCTGCTCGATCATCCGCTCGACGCCGAACTTCCCGGCGAAATGCGGCACGTTCACGTAGACGTCGGGGTGGATGACCGAGAGATAGACGATCCGTTCGATTCCGGCCGAGCGGGCGACATTGAGCGCGATCAGAGCCTGGGTGAACTCGTCGGGTACGACCGCATTCAACAAGAACAGTGTGGACACGCCATCGAAGGCACTGCGCAGGGAGTCGACGTCCAGGAAGTCGCCTTTTGCGACGGAGACACCCGCCGGAAAACTGGACTTCGAGGGATCGCGGACGAGAGCGCGGACATCGGCTCCGCGGTTGACAAGATGTTGAATAACTTGGCCGCCGATATTGCCTGTGGCGCCGGTAACGAGAATGGTCATGGGAGTATCTCCGGGTTGGTTGGTTTCGCTTGACACCCGGAATATGGATGGTTCATTGATGGCCCGATAGATCGTTAATTTGGACACTCCGTCTCACAGGTGGAACATTCATGGACCTCCTCGCTCTTGCCGATTTCAATCTCGTTGCGCGCCATGGTGGCTTTGGCAAAGCAGCGCGAGCCTCCGGCCGTCCGAAGGCGACCCTGTCGCGACGGGTAACAGAACTTGAGGCTGCCCTTGAGCTTCGGCTGTTCGAGCGTGGCCTGCGCAACCTAAAGCTCACCGAGGAGGGACGTGCCCTGCACGTGCGGACAGCCGCTCTCCTTACGGAACTTGATGAGACGGCAGCCAGTATCGCTTCCGGCGCGGAAAAGCCGCGTGGCAGGTTGCGGATCAGCGCGCCACTCTTATTGTCCCAGACCGCCATGGGAAAGATCGCCGCAGGTTTCGCGTTGAAACATCCAGATGTGAGACTGGAAATCACCACTGACGACAGAGCCGTGGACATGATCGAGGAAGGCTATGATCTGGTCATCCGGGTCAACCCGGAACCAGACGAAGCCCTCGTCGGCCGAGTCTTCCTGCGCGACCGGCTCGTTGTCGTTGCAAGCCCCGAGCTTATCCGCCCGGTTGGAGACGCTCCAGTGCCGGGCGTAGTGCGAGGTGCAGGTCATCGGCAGACCTGGAAATGCACGACATCAGCAGGGTCAGCGACATTCAGTATCGAGCCAGTCCTTGCATTGTCGTCGATCATCATGGTGCGGGATGCGGTACGGGTAGGTGTCGGCGCTGCACGCCTGCCGATCTCGCTGGTGAGCCACGATCTTGCTGACGGCACGTTGCTACATTGGGGAGATATTGAGGAATCGGAGGTCGCGCTATGGGCACTCTACCCATCCCGGCGACTGCTGAGCGCTCGCGTGTCGGCGTTCCTGGACTACCTGAAGCAGGCTTTTCCCAACGGAACGCCGGACGAACTGTCTGCTTATATTGGCAGGTAGTATTATCTGAGCCAGCTCTATGCAACTGCGCCTTTCCTGGAATAGGCTCCGGGAGGCATTCCGACATGGCGGTTGAACGCGACGCTGAAGGCGCTTGCGGAACCGTAGCCGACACGTTGCGCGATCTCCGCCGTGGCGACATCGTCGCGGAGGAATTCCTTCGCCAGCGCCATACGCCAGCCGGTCGCGTATTCCATCGGGGGCACGCCAACCTCCCTCCGGAAACGATCGAAGAAGGTCGAACGGGACATGGCGGCATCCCGCGCGAGTGTTTCCACCGTCATGCTGCGACCTGGATCTGCGTGAATCCGGCGCAAGGTCGGTGCCAGTAGCGGATCGGCCATACCGCGCAGAAGACCGGGCGGGGCCGCCGCACTTGCTGTTGATCGCAAAGCTTCGATTAACAGCACCTCCAACAACCGGTGAAGCACCATCTCACGCGCTGTACGGTCGGCACTCGTTTCGTCGTTTATCATCCCCACGAGCATCATCAGTCGCTCTTCGCCTTGGACATGGATGACCTCCGGTAGCAGCGAGACAAGAAGAGCCTTGTCATCCGAGCCAAAGGCACAATGGCCAACCATCGCCTTGATTTCGGCGGGCGCTTCTGGGTCTCCGAGCCGGAAGACACCCGGGCTGGTCTCAAGACGCTGGGCAAGCGCTCCGCGCGGCGGCGGTTCCAGGCTGCTCATCGTGAACGAGAAGATTTCCGGAACCAGAACGAAGTCGCCGGCAGTCAAAAGCATCGGCTCACGACCTGTGATCGTCATCCGGCAATGGCCTTCGACCACCGCGCAATAAAAGGGGCTTCCAAGTTCCGTGCGCTCGACGAGCCACTGACCGCCGCCTGTCACCAGCTTTGAGATCGACGGGCTTGGCTTGAGTAGGGAAACGACTTCGGCAACTGGATCGGTCATGGTTTCGGACTTACGCTAAAACATTACGAACAATCAAACATAGCAAGTCCGAGTCGACTGGTCCATCTCTTGGAAAGTTAATCGTCAGGAGACAGAACATGCCAAACATCCTCATCACCGGTTGCTCATCCGACTTCGGTCTCGCCATCGCGCAAACATTTGTGACGGCAGGATGGGACGTGGTCGCCACCATGCGTACTCCGCGGACCGATCTGATACCCCATAGCGAAAAGCTCAAGATCCTGGCACTGGACGTGTCCAACGCGGATAGCATCACGAAGGCGGTCGAAGCGGCCGGGCCGATCGATGCTCTGGTCAACAATGCAGGCGTCGGCATGCTCAACGTACTGGAAGGCGCCGAAATGTCGAAAATCCGCGAACTGTTCGAAACGAACGTGTTCGGCGCGATGGCGATGACCAAAGCCGTTCTTCCGCACATGCGTATCCGTCGCTCAGGCGTCATCGTCAACGTCAGCTCCAGCGTCACCATCAAGCCGCTGCCCGCACTCTCCGTCTACAGCGCCAGCAAGGCAGCGCTAAACGCTTTCACCGAAAGTCTCGCTCTTGAAGCCGCTCTATTCGGAGTGCGTGCGAAACTTGTTCTCCCGGGTTCGGCGCCGACCACAGGGTTCGGCAAAAATGCCGTCGCCCGTATGGGAATGGATGTCCCCGAGCCGTATAGCGCATTCGTCCACGACTACCTGACAACGCTGCGTTCCGGCACAGAATTCACGACGCCGGAAGACGTGGCAGAGGCCGTCTGGCGTGCTGTCACGGAACGGGAAGCGCCGATGAAAACTCCCGCCGGCGCGGATGCGCAAACCTGGTTCCGCGAGGCAGGCCACTCGGTGGCCTGAAGACGCTTACCCGGAAATCAATGCTTACGGATCCCGACCATGAACAATCTGATCGGTCTCGCCGAACATATTCCTGCGCCTGAGGCCACTCTCACCGTGGCCCATACCCCAATCCGTTTGCCGATGCCCGGCCGCCAACCGCTGGAACTGCGTCTGACCGCACCGGCGACCGGCGGCAACCTTCCCATCGTACTGCTGTCGCACGGGTTCGGCCCGTCCAACTATATCCCGTCGAAAGACGGTTACGCCCCACTTGCGCAGTTTTGGGCGGAACGGGGTTTCGTGGTGATCCAGCCGACGCATGCGAGTTCGCGCGTTGGTGGCTTGCCTTCAGATTCACCCGGCGCGCCGTTCTTCTGGCGCGAGCGCGTCGAGGAGATAAAGGCTATTCTCGACCAGTTGCCGGAGGTGGAGCGGCAGGCGCCCGCCATTGCTGGCCGGACGGATCACTCGCGCATCGCCGCGGCCGGTCATTCCTTCGGCGGGCATACCGTTGGCCTCCTGCTAGGCGCGCTGCTGAATGGTGAGGATTTCTCCGATCCACGCATCTCGGCGGGTATCCTGCTGGCTGCTCCCGGACGCGGCGGAAAGGACATGACTGATGAGAACGCCGCACGGTTTCCGTTCTTCGACGTTGAATTCTCGACGCTGACGATACGCAGCCTTGTCGTTTGCGGTGATGCGGACGATCCGCATTTCACCACCCGGGGGCCGGACTGGCATGCGGATGTGTTTCACGATGCGCCGGGCGCAGAAGCGCTGTTGATGTTGCACGGCGTCGGTCACGGGCTGGGCGGGATCGCCGGGCTTGACGCAAAGGAGACCGAGACCGAGGCGCCTGACGTTCTGGAAGCTTTGAGGCGTCTGACGCTCGCCTGGCTTCAGACAGTGCTGGGAGCAGATGAAGGTGCATGGCCCGGCGGCTGCCTCGCGCTCAAGGGTAAAGCGGCCCCGCTTGCGGATGTCACGCAAAGCTAGCACTAAATTTGGTGAAGTCGATTGGCGGCCAGGTTGCTCCTCGCGACCCCGCCGTTCGTGGTTTCAAGGAATGGGTTGACCGGCGGAAAACATCGCGCGGCTTGAAGCTCTGATTGGTCTTCCGGCCGGGGCGTGGTCCGTCTGAAGCTGCGAGTGGGGGAGTGATCGCTCCTCAGTCCTGTCATTCAGGCGTGGCATCACAACCAGCTACGCGAGGAAGCAACGCACCGTTTCCGGCAACCTCCCACATGCGGCGTTGGCTTCGATCACTCGGTCGGTGCTTGTGGGCGTTGTGCACCCATTTCCATTGGTCACCACTCGATGAGGCCATTGCCGTACCCCTTTATCTGACAGCTGGCGCGTCCACTGCGGTCTCGATGGGGCATGTCTGACCGAAGACCGCGTCGCGATGCTCGGCTCGATCGGCATCCGCAACGGCCGGATCGTTTTCTTCCCCTGTGCGCGGAAGCGCCCATTCCTCGCGGTGACCAAGAAAGCCTCTCCTTTGGCCGTCCTTCACTGCGTTGCGGCCCTTCAGGTGCAGGCCGATCGCCTTCGGTCTTGTCGACAGCCATCGAGATCGCGGTGGGCGCGATCCGAACAACCGAAAAGGAATACGACAATGGCAACCATCGGCTCTTTCACCGCTTCCGGCAACGGCTTCAACGGCACCATCAAGACCCTCAACCTCAACGTCAAGGCAACCATCCGTGCAGTCGAGCGCGCCACCGAAAAGGGTCCCGACTTCCGCATCCTCGCCGGCAATGTCGAGTTCGGCGCAGCCTGGAAGAAGACCTCGAACGAAGGCCGCGACTACCTCTCGGTCAAGCTCGACGACCCGAGCCTCCCGGCCCCGATCTACGCAACCCTGATCGAGGTCGAAGGCGAGGAAGGCTTCTCGCTCATCTGGTCCCGGCCGAACCGGGACTGATAGCAACGACGGCCCCGCCGAAAGGCGGGGCTCTCCCTTTTGGGGATCACTTGTTCAGTGCATCCTTGAGCGCCTTGGCAGGCGCAAAGGTCAGCTTCTTCGAAGCCGCTATTTTCACGGTCGCGCCAGTCGAAGGATTACGACCTTCGCGCTCCGGCGATGCCTTCACCTTGAATTTTCCGAAGCCCGGGATGGAGGTTTCAGCGTCGGAGCCGGCAGCGTCTGCGATCGCCTTGAACACGGCTTCGACGATGCCTTTGGCCTGCACCTTCGTCAGGCTGTTGTCTGCTGCGATCTTGTCGGCAATTTCATTGGTGGTGGTCATGGAAGTCCCTCGCTTCATTTATGAAGATGGAATCCCTCTCAGCTTGCGATGAGTTTGTCATTGACGCGCTGCGATGACAAATGCCGGATAGTCCGGATTTCCACAGGTGGTTTCGGTCTATAACCCCTTTTTCGCCTTTCGCGTAGGAGTTCGAGGAACAGACCGATGGCCTGTTTCTCTTCATTGAAGATGTGAACCTTCTGCTGGCCGTGTGTGCCAATCCTTCCCCAGCGACGCACCAGCGACACTTCCCCGAACAGTGTCGGCTGGACTGCGAGTACGCAGAACCGTGCCATGTTCTTCTCAGGCTCGATACGCTCGACATAGAGGTGGTAGGGCTGAACGATCATGACAGCAGAATCGCGCGTTTGGATTCCGCCGTCCAATGAGAGTTTTGAATCGGATAGGTATCATCGATTCACAACAGTGATCCGTCCGTGCTCGGATCATTCACACTAACCCCGGCGCGATCCTTGCCACTTCTGGGCCAGCCTTTCGCCGATGAGGATACCACCGACCGAACGCCGATCGCGGGCAGCTGCTTCCGGCACATGGCCCTACCGTGGCTGCTGTCTCGCACGGTCTCCGGTGCGGGGCAAATTCTCACTTGATCTCGTCGGGATCGCAGATCGCGAACATCAGGATTTGCGAGAGGCCAAAAGGCCGGCAAGCGTTGCGACGGCGATAATGGCGCCCGCCTGTATCAGGATCCACAGCTCCGGCCCGTAAACAATGCACCACAATGCTGCCAGGCAAAACACCAGCGCACTGAAGATCAAGCACGTGACCTTGAAGGAAAGCCCCTTTCCTCTCTGCGACAGTAAAATGTAAAGCGCCACGGCGATTGCAACCAATCCGGCGAATGTAAAAAGCAATTCCATGAGCGTCGATACCTCGCGATATTTCGATGTGATGAGAGCTGGCACTTTCTTCCGAAATGACAAACCGTCATGGCTTTATTCCGAGTGATCTGGCACGTAGAGCGTCTTACGCTGGCGGACCCGTTGCGCTCCGCTCGATCAGCGGGCTTCAGACGTCTTACCGACCTTGTGAAATCTGTTCTGCCCGACACAGGCCTTCATGTCCTCGCGCCGGAACCAGATAGCGCGACCGCAGCGCAGCGGAGCATTGCCAGCCGTAAAGACGATCTGCTCATCGCCACGCATGCGCATCACCTCATGCGGCAGGATCAGCGGACGGCGCGTGAGTTGCTTTGACCGCGAGCGCGATGATCCTTTCATTCCGGAAGAGCGGTTTGTCTGGTCGACCTCGACCGTTGTGTCACCGCAGCGCTTCGAAATGTACTCGGCCGTTTCCGGGTCGTTGATCGCAGCAAACGAGATCCATGACGCGGATTCGAACCATTTGGAGCTGGCGTCACGGCCACCATAGGCCTCACGCATCTGACCGATCGACTGGAAGATCAGCGCCAGGCTGATCCCATACTTGCGTCCTGCGTCACGGGCCGTTTCGAGGATGCGCAGATAGCCGAGACGCGCCACCTCATCGAGCAGGAACAGCGTTCGCCCAGCAACCTCGCCATTGCGATTATAGATCGCGTTGAGGAAGGAGCCGATCACCACCCGCGCCAGTCCCGGATGCGCTTCCAGCACCTTCAGGTCGAGAGCGATGAAGATGTCCGTGACGCCGGTTGCCAGTTCGTCGGTCGAGAAACTGTCGCCTGAGACGAGGGCGGCATAGTTCGTGTAGGAAAGCCAGTGCGTCTCTTTCACCGCATTGGCGTAAACGCCGCTGAATGTCTCAGGCGTCATGTTGACGAAGACGGCAACGTTCTCGCGCACGAAGGTGGATTCCGACTGCTCGTAGATCCGTGTCAGCCGCTCGCGAAGTTTTGGCTCAGGCTCAGAGAGATTGGCCCGGACACGGCGCAGCGTCTGATCCTTTGCGTCCGTATGCCCCGACAGGCAAACGTCGGCGATCAGCGCGGTCAGCAACTGCATGGCGGAAGCCCGGAAGAAGTCGTCGCGCGCCGACGCGGCGCGAGCGTTGTCGGTCATGATCCATGTCGCGACCGCGACGATGTCCTCCTCTTTCGTGGCGCCGAAGCGGCCGATCCAGTCGAGCGCGTTGAAGCCGATGGCGGGGTTTGTGGGGTCGAGCACGATGACCTTGCGGCCGGCCATTCGTCGATGCCCCACAACCATCGGCGCGACCTCGCTGGACGGATCGAGCACGACGAGCCCGCCGCCCCATTTGAGCGCGGTTGGAATTGTCACCGACGTCGTCTTGAAGCCACCGGAGCCGGCAAAGACGATGCCGTGCGATGAGCCGAACGAACCATCGAAGCACAGAAGCGGAGATTTGCCGCCCGCGCCCCATGTGTGCTTCGCATCGGCGCTAAACGATATCGCCGACACACTGTCGCGGTCGACGCGGTAGCGCTCGCCGATGACGATGCCGCCGGCGCCGGAGAAGAGTTTCCCGGCCTCCTGCATGCTCATCCAGTCGGCATCACCATGCACGGCCCGCTTGCCGCCGATCCGCGTTGGCCGTCCTCGAGCAAACGCGGCATTGCCTTTGATCGCAACGCGCGCCGCAAACACCCCGCCAATCAATGCAGCGCTTGTGCCGACCCCTGTCGCGGGATCGGCATAGGCGAGAACCGATCTCCCCGCCGGCACGCTGCTGGCGATGCCGGCAAGTCGGATTGCTTCCCCGGCGACTGCGCTGATGATGACCGCGCCGTTTCCGGCAAGCACACTCAGCGCGGCAGCCTTGATATTTACCGATCCGTTCGAGGCGAACAGCACGATCACGCCGATTGCGGCGGCGGCGATGTAGGGCAGGGCGAGACCGGCCCGCCCGAGGAAAAGCTTTGCCTGCGGGCTGGTCCCCAATGCCGCCAGCCGGTGCTCCAAGCCTGTTGTCCCAACCATTGCGGCTAACATGATGACCGCCGGAAGGATCCCGAGAAGCAGTCTATTCGCTGTCATCGCCAAACGCCTCCGCGCCGAGAGCCGTCAGGCGCAAGCGCTCGGCCTCATTGCCTTTAATCCGCTTTCGGGCCTCGATCAGCAGGCCGAGGAGCAGTGCTCGCTTCTCGTAGCGCAAGCCCGCCTTCACGATCAGGCCACCGAGCTCGATCTTCTCGCGAGTGTCCTTCCTGCGCGCTTCCGTCGACATTCCCTTCGCCATCCGCTCAAGCCTCACCAGGCCCGCCCGCACCCGAGCCAGACGCGAGCGTCGAGGTGGTCTCGCTACCGATCCTGCCGCCGCTGGGTTTTTTTCTCGGCGTTGCCGCCGCACTACCTCCGCGAAACTGTCCTGCAATCTCTTCGAATGCCGCCTGAAGCTCTGCCTCCTCGATCTCGATCTCACCAATACCGGCCTTCAGCGCAATCCGGCCGATGCGTTCAGCCTCGCGCGTCTCGGCGGCTCTCAACTGATCCAGCAATCTGGCGATTTCTTCCCTGATCTTGGATGATGGCTTCTTCATTCCGGACGATCTCCTTGAGGTCCTTGGCGTTGCTGTTGCGACGCCAAACTCTCCCGGATGAGCCTGAATTGAAATCTGCAGATCTGCAGATCGCCAACGGCGATGCTTTTGTGGATGATCCCGCCGTTCCGAAGGAGCGGTTCCAAGGGCGCAATTATACGTCGCTGATGCGACGCGTGCTCAGAGGCCTCAGATGGCCCGCCGCTCCCAACGAACAAGGTTCATATCGGGGAGTTTCACCGCTGTGGCCATCGCCCACTTCTCAGTTAGCATCGTCAGCCGCGGCGACGGCCGCAGCGCGGTGCTGTCGGCGGCTTACCGGCACTGCGCCCGAATGGACTACGAGCGTGAGGCTCGCACAATCGATTACACCCGGAAGGAGGGCTTGCTGCACGAGGAGTTCGTGCTTCCTGCGAATGCGCCGCAATGGGCACGGAAGCTGATCGCCGACCGTTCGGTGTCCGGAGCTTCGGAGGCGTTCTGGAACAGGGTCGAGGCCTTCGAGAAACGGATAGATGCCCAGCTTGCCAAGGACGTAACCATTGCTCTGCCACTTGAACTCACGCCCAAGCAGAACGTCGCGCTCGTCCGGGACTTCGTGGAAAAGCACATCCTGTCGAAAGGCATGGTGGCCGACTGGGTCTACCACGACAATCCAGGCAATCCGCACATCCATCTGATGACGACGCTGCGGCCGCTGGCCGAGGGCGGCTTTGGGCCAAAGAAGGTTGCGGTCATCGGCGAGGACGGGCAGCCGCTTCGAAACGCCGCCGGCAAAATCGTCTACGAACTATGGGCTGGCGACAACAAGGACTTCAATGCGTTTCGCGACGCCTGGTTCGAACGTCAGAACCATCATCTGGCGCTGAATGGGGTCGCGCTGCACGTCGACGGCCGGTCCTATGAGAAGCAGGGTATCGAGCTCCGGCCGACCATCCATCTCGGCGTTGGCGCCAAGGCGATCGAGCGGAAAGCGATGGTGGAAGGGGAGCGGCCTTCGCTTGAGCGGCTCGACCTGCAGGAGGCACGCAAGGCCGACAACCTGCGGCGCATTCAGGCGCGCCCGGAGATCGTGGTCGATCTCGTCTCTCGTGAGAAGAGCGTCTTCGATGAACGCGACGTGGCCAAGGTGCTGCATCGCTATATCGATGATCCCGGCACTTTCCAGCAGCTTCTAGCACGTATTCTGCAGAGCCTAGAAATCCTGCGTCTGCAGCGGGACACGATCGAGTTCGCGACCGGCCAGAGGCTGCCGGCGCGATACACGACGCGAGAGCTGATCCGGCTGGAAGCGGAGATGGCACGGCGCTCGCTCTGGCTCTCCGAGCGGAAAACACATGGTGTATCTGAGTCGGTGCTGGAAGCGACGTTCGGGCGCCATGCCCGCCTGTCAACTGAACAGCGAGTAGCGATCGAACATGTCGCAGGTCCGGCGCGCATCGCCGCTGTCGTCGGTCGGGCCGGTGCGGGCAAGACCACGATGATGAAGGCAGCCCGTGAGGCTTGGGAACTTGCCGGATACCGTGTCGTCGGTGGCGCGCTTGCCGGCAAGGCGGCAGAGGGTCTGGAAAAGGAAGCAGGGATCCAAAGCCGCACGCTCGCGTCATGGGAGCTGCGCTGGAAAAAGGGACGCGACGCACTCGATGCCCGGACGGTATTTGTCATGGACGAGGCCGGCATGCTGGCGTCCAGGCAGATGGCCGGCTTTGTCGAAGCGGTCGTCAAGTCCGGTGCCAAGCTCATACTTGTCGGCGATCCCGAGCAGCTCCAGCCGATCGAAGCGGGCGCCGCGTTTCGCGCCATCGCGGACCGTGTTGGCTACGCCGAACTCGAAACCATCTATCGCCAGCGAGAGGACTGGATGCGAAAGGCGTCGCTCGATCTGGCACGCGGCCGCGTTGGCGAAGCGCTCGCCGCCTATCGTTCCGAGGGCAGGGTGGTTGGCGCGGAGCTGAAAGCTCAGGCTGTGGAACACCTCATCGCCGACTGGAACCGTGACTACGATCCGGCAAAGTCCATACTGATGCTGGCGCATCTCCGACGCGACGTCCGAATGCTCAACGTGATGGCGCGCGAGAAGCTGGTCGAGCGAGGCATTCTCAGTGAGGGGCATTCCTTCAGGACTGCCGACGGTATCCGCCATTTCGACGCTGGCGACCAGATCGTCTTCCTCAAGAACGAAGGTTCGCTCGGCGTTAAGAACGGTATGATCGGCCGTGTCGTCGAGGCAGCGCCGAACCGCATTTCTGTCGTGATCGGCGAGGGCGATCAGCGTCGCCAGGTGTCGGTCGAGCAGCGCTTCTACAACAACCTCGATTATGGCTATGCGACCACGGTCCACAAAAGCCAGGGCGCCACCGTCGACAGGGTGAAGGTACTCGCGTCCCTCTCGCTGGATCGCCATCTGACCTATGTCGCGATGACCCGCCATCGCGAGGACTTGGCACTCTATTATGGCCGTCGTTCCTTTGCCAAGGCAGGCGGTCTGAAAGAGATCCTGTCGCGCAGGAATGCCAAGGAGACCACGCTCGACTACGAGCGCGGCGAGCTTTATCGCCCGGCGCTCGCCTTTGCGGAGAACCGCGGCCTGCAAATCGTCCAGGTCGCTCGAACCCTGCTGCGTGATCGGCTCGACTGGACGCTGCGCCAGGGCTCGAAACTTGCTGATCTTGCTGTTCGCCTTCGAGCAGCGGGGACACGTCTCGGCTTGACGCAAACCCTAAAAACTCAAACGACAAAGGAGATCCGCCCGATGGTGTCAGGCGTAAAACTGTTCCCAGTACCGTTGAGCGACGCCGTCGATCGGAAGGTTGCGGACGATCCCGCCGTGAAGAAGCAATGGGACGAGGTCTCGACACGTTTTCGCTATGTGTTCGCCGATCCGGAGCCCGCCTTCCGTACCATGAATTTCGACGCGGTCCTTGCCGACAGCCAAGTTGCGTCGCAGACGCTGAACAAGCTTGCCGCGGATCCGTCGTCGATCGGCCCGCTCAAGGGCAAGACCGGGGTTCTCTCCAGCAAGTCTGACCGCGAGGCCCGCCGCGTCGCCGAGGTCAACGTGCCCGCGCTGAAGCGCGACGTCGAAACCTACCTTCGCATCCGCGAGGTCGCCGTGCAGCGGCTCGAGAGTGAGGAGAAGGCGCAACGCCAGCGCGTCTCGATCGACATCCCGGCGCTGTCGCCGGCAGCGCTAAGCGTGCTGGAACGAGTGCGCGACGCGATCGACCGCCACGATCTTCCCGCCGCGATGGCATACGCGCTCAGCATACGCGAAACCAAGGCCGAAATCGACGGCCTCAACAAGGCGGTATCCGAACGGTTCGGTGAGCGGACCCTGCTGACCAACGCCGCGCGCAATCCGCAAGGTCAGCTGTTCGACAGGCTCTCAGAGGGGCTGGCACCTGAGGAGAAGGAGCGGCTGAAAGAAGCCTGGCCGGTGATGCGCACAGTTCAGCAGCTATCGGCCCATGAGCGCGCAGTGGCAACGCTGAAGCAGACCGAGGACCTGAAGCTCGCTCAGCGTCAGGCGCCGGTGATGAAGCAATGAGCAGGCGAGGGGTGATTGTGTTCGTCACTGCCAGTGCGAGCGTCATGGTGGCTCTCGCAGGGATCGCGTTTGTAGGCGGCGTCAGGCTGAACCTGACGCCGAGCGAACCACTTGGTCTCTGGCGCATCGAGCCTTTTGGTCGAGACCCCCTCGTTGGCAACCTTGTGTTCATCTGCCCTCCGCCCACGCCGCAGTTTGAGGAGGCCTGGCAGCGCGGTTATCTCCGACGTGGGCTATGCCCCGGCGGCTTTGCTCCCCTCATCAAGACCGTCGTGGCGCTTCCCGGCCAGCATGTGGAGGTCGGCTCCAATGTGGTCATTGATCGGCTTCCTCTGCCCAACTCCGCTGTTCGTTCAAGCGACGGTGCGGGTCGTCCGCTCCTCCATTTTGCTGGTGGCATCGTGCCGTCGGGTCACCTGTTTCTCCACTCTTGCTTTGCGAGCTCCTATGATTCCCGATATTTTGGCCCTATCTCGATCAGCGGCCTCCTCGGCCTCGCCAAGCCGATCCTCACCTTCGATCCCTGACCGTTTGCACGGACCGATCCTGATCGCGCTGTCGATCGCGGTGGGTACCGTCGGCTGGAGCGGAAACATGCTGGCCCTTCCGGTCGCCATGTTTTTTCCATTGCTCTGGGCGAAATCGCCGACGCGTGTCGTCGCTGCTGTAGTCTCGGGTGGGTATTTTCTGGCGGCCTCGCGTGGGCTGCCGCAGGGCGTTGCAAATTTCTATGCGTCCGATCTGTGGCCGGGGCTCTTGCTCTGGATCGTCGCCTCGCTTGCCTTTGTGGTCGTCCACACGACGCTCTGGACAGATCGTCCGGGCAAGGGAAGGGCGCTGCGCTATGTGGCGGCTGCCGTCCTGATGGCAGTTCCTCCTTTCGGTATAGCAGGCTGGGCGCATCCGATTACTGCCGCTGGCGTGCTGTTTCCGGGATGGGGGTGGTTCGGCCTCGGCGCGACCGCGATTCTATTGGTCATCATGACCGGTCGAAGGTGGCAAATCGCGGTCGCAGTCCTGGGGGGACTTTACGTCTGGTCCGCCACGACCTGGACGCCATCCAACGTACCAAACGCTTGGGCGGGGGTCGATCTTGAGCTCGGGAAAAACCTCGGCCGTGACGCATCTCTCGAGCATCACCGTGGCCTCATCGCAACGGTCAGACAGGTCGCAGACAATGGCGCGCGCGTCGTCGTGCTTCCCGAAGGCGCCCTTGGCTTCTGGACACCGACTGTCGAGCGGTACTGGCAGGGAGAGCTGGCGGACAGCCGCGTCATCGTGATCGCCGGCGCTACAGTCATCGAGCGCGCCGGCTACGACAATGTCTTGGTGGCGATCTCCAGCGAAGGGGCACGCATCCTTTATCACGAGCGGATGCCCGTCCCCGCGTCGATGTGGCAGCCGTGGCTTGCCTGGAGTGGACGGGGTGGCGGCGCCCGGGCTGGCTTTTTCACCAACCCCGTCGTCGAGCTCGGTGGCCAGAGGATCGCGCCGCTGATCTGCTACGAGCAGCTCATCGTCTGGCCTGTGCTGCAGTCGATGCTGCACAGGCCAGAGATTATTGTCGCTGCCGGCAACGGCTGGTGGACATCCGGCACATCGATCATCGCGATCCAGAACGCCAGCACCACCGCCTGGGCCCGGCTGTTCGACTTGCCCCTCGTCACCGCCTTCAACTCCCAAGCAGAGGAATAGCAACTATGGTCGATGCCGCTCTTATCCGGCAATGCGCCGATCCGACCTTGAAACCTGCCATCGTCGAAAAGTTCATCGCGCAGGCCGGGTCGCCCGATCCGCTCTCCGTCTCGGTTCGCTCCGGAAACAGCGTTATTCTGGTACCGCAGGCAAAAACGCCCGAGGAGGCGATGGCACTGATTGGGCAGTATGTCGGACAGGCCGTTGTCCGCGTGGGGATCACGCAGTATCCGGCCGGTCTCGGGATCAAGGATGTCTCGCAGCTGAAACCGGACCTGGTCGATTCTTGCCAAAACATTAGCATGGGCACGGCGCTGTTCGGAAAGGTCTACCGTATCGTCACGACATGGTACGGCAACGCCGTCGACGAGGCGTTTGAGGACGCCATCATCTCCTGGCGGAGCGGCTATTTCGAGGGAAAGGCGGTGTTTACTGCGGCCGATCCTGGCGAGGTAAAACTCGCGGAGCCGAAGGAAGGCGACCCTGTCATCGAGCCGGATGCAAACGCAAGTGCAAAGCCGCAGGACCAAGATGGCCAGGATGGTCCGAAGGCCGACGGTGCAAGCGATCCCAACAGAGCAGGGATGCGCATCGATCTCTCCGGGATCGGCGGCTCGAGATAAGCCGATTTCCGCCGCGTCACAAATGAAACGTTGATGATTCAACGCCGAATACGCCCACACCAAGCGGGATGGCAGATCGCCCGATATGCGGAGACAGTAAACGCGTCGCGCTTCTCGAAAGGAAACCAATGGAAAATCGACAACCGTCGCCATTGTCATGGTCGCTGGCGATATTGCGAAGGGTAGGCAGCAGAGCGGATTTGAATGTCGCTATCGCTGATATTCGAGAGCGATACCATTTTGCTCATCTGGTCTTTTTGGTGGTCCGGCCAGCAAATCGGGCAGACGCCTATCCCTTCTATTGCACGACATATCCAGAGGAATGGACATCCCTTTATCTTCGAAAAAACTATTTCGAGATCGACCCTGTCATCGAACTCAGCCGCAATGGCTTCCTGCCCGTCGATTGGTCAAGCCTCGATCAGAGATCCCCTGGGACGCGCTACTTTTTCAAGGAGGCGGCGTCATTCGACATTGGCCGGCACGGTCTGACAGTCCCGATCAGAGGCCCGGGCGGCGAACGCAGTCTGTTTTCGGTGACGTCGAACCTGCCGAGCCCTGAGTGGCGGAAACTACGCATATCGAGGAACCACGACCTGCAGATTCTATCCCATTATCTGCACGAGAAAGTGCTGTCCGTGTCGGGCCTACGCCAAAGTGGTGGCTACCGGAAACTATCCCGGCGAGAACAGGAATGTCTTCAACTCCTGGCGCGGGGCCTCGTTTCGAAGCGCATCGCCGCGAGACTGCAAATTTCGGAGAATGCCGTGCGCCTCTACCTCACGTTAGCCAAACGCAAACTCGATGCCAGGACGATGTATCAGGCTATCGCAAGGGCAAGCTTCCTTGAAATAATCGAGACCTGACACCGCGCAAATACGCCTTTTCGGCGTTTTGACGACGTCTTTGAGCAAGTCAAAGTTGCGAGTCAATCTCTCGATATCGGTAGATTGCATCGAGTCTCCCGGGCAATCAACTCTACGCAATCACGGTTAGTCGCGAAAAACGCCCTTGGCAGGGACGATCGGCGGAGCTGTGAGCCCTGATCCGAAAATCGGATCAAGGCGGCACCTGTCGTTTGGCTCGAAACGAGGATCGCACCATGGTGGACAGCAAGACAATAGATGCCTGGCGGAAGGCTCCGCGCCTCAATTCGTTTGCAACCTTCTTTGAGCAAACGGCCAGCGGACTGGGAGGGGCGCCCGATCTGGACAGGCCCGAACCTGAGATGGGTCTTCTGTCGTTCGATCTCGCTTGCATGACATTCTGGGATACGCACCGACGTTTGTGGGGACATTTCGATAGCCACTATTTTGCAAGCATTCCCTATCGGTTGGAGGAGGAGTGTCGCCTGGGCGCCGCTATCTTCTCGTTTGCGCAGAAGACGTGGGCGCGCCACGGACGCCCTGCGACGATCTACACCCTGGGGGCGGGCGCCGGCACCCTTGCGAGGACACTGGCAAAGCTGGGTGACGGGCGCCTGAGAACTCTCAATTGCAGTCCCACGGACGGCAACCGTATCTCCTTTTTCGCCCGGAGAGGCAGCGACAACGCGCAGTTTTACCACGGGCCATTCTTCGAACTGGACGATGAGCGGTACGCGACGGATGAAGCCCTTCAGCCTTTTCGGGACGGATATGATGTCCTTCTCGAAGACACGACGTTCCAGATGTACGGGCGTGACAGGGACAATCAAACCGGCTTCATCGCGCCCCGTGTCCGTTCCAACGGCGTATTGGTTCAGGTGCAAAAGCTCGCCCACGGAAACACTGAGGCCTACCTTGAACGAGAGCGCCAAAAGGACGAGGTGTTCAAGTCGAGGTTTTTCACGAAGACGCAGATTGTTGAGAAGAAGCGCGGTGTTCTGGATACGATGTTCGACTTCCAGGTCGATCTGGAGGCATCGCAATCGGCTCTGCGATCATACTTCCGATATGTGGTCGTCACCTGGAATAGCGGGAATTTCTATACGATCGTCTCCTCCAATTCCTTGAATTCGCTGCGAGACTTTATCACTTCGATGGTGAGACCGGCGATACCGTCAGGGTTTTGCTACGAGCAGGTGCCGCACATCCTCGTGAATGATGAGAAAAATCCGATACCGTTAGACTGGGCGTGGCGACCGCCGCAGTCGATCGACAGCGAAACCTGAACGGTCGGTTGATCATGCGAGAATAGCAAAAATGAGCAAAGAGCTGTCGAGTGCCATGAGCGGTCAAAGTGCTGCGGAGGATGTAAGACAGGCGTTGTCTTTTCTGATGCCCGACCTTGCCCGGTTCTGGGCGCTTCCGCTCAAGGACTACGCATCTGCAGTTTACGCAGAAGGCCGCCGCGGCCGATGTTCGATTCGCGATGACGCGATGATCCGGTTGCGGGCGTTTGTCACGCGTATCGCATTGAGGTCAGGGGCCAGTCAGGACGATGCAGAGGATGCAGGCCGGCAAATTTCGGCTTCGCCAGTTATCCAAACCGGCCCGCATTGTCATTTGCTGATCGAGCCCGATGCTTTCTACACGCACCTGTTCAGCGCACTCGGTCTCACCGCCCATGCCCATCGTTGGCACATCTGCTACAATTCCTCGACGGTGAAGTTCACAGAGAAGTCGAAAAAAGGCCCCGGATGGCTTTCGCTGGGCGGCGAGGTTGTGAACGTGTTCGGCCTGTCTCGAAGCCGGATGGATCCTTACAGTATCTGTGGCTTCAACGGACCTTATCGGTTCACGCTGACGGAGCGAAATGCCGGCGGAGCCGCCAATCCCGCCGCTGCCCAGCTCAAGGCTATTTTGCCGGACAGTGACTTTCCGTCGGCAGCCGAGGCGATCAGAGCCGCCAATCAGGTCCTATGGCGAAGATCATTTCCGTCGTCTCTACGGCTGCTGCAATTTGACGATATCGATGTTGCCGATCTCGTCGCGGAACATTTTGAGGATCCGACTTCGTGGCTGTCATCTCGCTTTGCCGGCGGTGGCGAGTTCGCGGAAAACATGTTGCGGGCGCTGGACCGGCTGAATAGCGGTCCGTGGGCAGGATGGGTTCGCCAATCAACCGATTTTTTCTGGGGATTGGAGGGCGGCCGGATATTCCCCTTGCGTTTGCAGGACGGCGTTCTTTCAGGCGGATCCCCTTCGTTCCGTGAGGTGGGGTTCGATCCTGAAAGCATCGCGGCCCCGCTGCGCCAGCGCAAATTGGTGCCTAGTCTGCTGCTGACGTTTCTGGTGACGTCGATCCTGCCCGGCATTCGTGTTCTCGGCGGATGTCGGCAGACCGTCTACTATCCCCTCATGCGGCACCTTATCGCAACCGCACTCGATGTCGCAAGGGATCGGGAGCTTCTGGATGCGCTACATGCCGACGAGCAGCCCGGGATGTGGGGACACCGCGTCTTGCGCCAAAAGGACGGGTCTCCGTTCATGGAGATCGAAGAGAGCGGGGTGGCGATGGAGGTGGCTGACAGATATGGCGCCCATTCGCTTAAGGATGCCGCCGGCGACCTTGCGAGTTTCACCAGCGATCCGATTTGGGCGGAACTGTCGGCGCATATCAGGGCTGAAGCAATTCATCCTGCGTCCGCAGAGTGGCAGTGGGCATAATTCTTGCGGCTTTCTGGGGAGCTGCCGCCTGGGAGATTTGGGAAGAAAAAGCCCCTCCATGCGGCAAGTGGTCGATTGGGCTCGAAACTCTCCACGGTCGGAACTCGGTTCACGTTTCTGGAGTCCGTCATGGGAGTAGAGCGAGTATTGATCAGGCGAATTGTTCCTGACGAGATCGACGTTTTCCGGCGCATTCGGCTGGAAGCCCTTCGTTGCGAGCCGGCGTCGTTCGCAAGCAGATTTGAGGATTGGGTCATGCTCCCTGATGAAGCATGGCGTCAAAGGCTGAATGATCCCGTATTTGTCGCGTTCAGCAAAAGCGAGCCCATCGGCATTATGGGATTGTTGCGTTTTCGACCGAGAAAGATGGCCCATCGCGCCACCCTTGTGATGGTTTATCTGCGTGAATGTTTTCGCAGCACCGGTCTTGCCAAAGATCTTCTGGATGCTGTGATCGACTTTGCAAGAGGCGAGGGAGTTTTGCAGCTGGAACTCGCCGTCAACGCCGAAAATCCCGCGGCGTTGCGCTTCTACCGGCGCCATGGATTTATCGAGGTTGGCCGGATCCCCTGTGGGCTGCTGGACGGTGACAGGGAAATCGTGGACGTCATCATGGTGCGGCGACTGAGCGGATGAGCATTTACCGCGCTTCTATCGGGTTTGGAATTTGGTAGCGGCTGTCATCCGCAACCGCCTTGGTTAAAGACTCGGCGATTGGGTACTCGGCCCTGCGTTTGCCGCCGTGGGCGACGAAACGGTGCATGTTGTCAGTTGAAGGGCGATTTCGCGGCGTCCTCACGCGGCGTTCTTGGCACAAAACCGACAGCAAATCCGAACAGGCGGCCGATCTTGTCCAGTGTTTCAAGTGTCGGGTTTGCGGTGCCAGCTTCGATTTCTGCGACTTGCCGCCGCGTAAGACCGAGGGTTTTGGAGAACTCCTCTTGTGTCATCCCAAAGCTCTTGCGGATCTCCACCACTGCGCCCGGCAGACGCAGGGCACCCTGGCGCGCCTGCTCGGCCAGATTCCGACGGTGCTCCAGAATTTCTTCTTTCGTGGGTTTTTTCCAGCGGGCCATTTGATCAGCTCCTTTCTGATGTCACGCGCAGGCCACTGAAACGCTGTCCGCGATCTCAATGCAGCGGCTCATCGCCCGATCGAGAATTTCGAGCGGCGCGCCGATGTCTTCGGCAATTTGCGGCGCCTGCCTCAAGCGTTCGCCAAATTGGCCGAGCGCGGTTATGAGGCGCGCCTGTTCATCCGGATCGGGCATAAGCTCGGCGCAGATCAGTTTCCAATCCGGAAGGTGATCGCGCCCTGCATCGCGCATGGAAGCCCAGCGCGTGGAACGAATAATTCCTTCCTTGGCCAGTCGCATGGGTGCGAAATCGAATAGCGGCGACAGCCGGATCCGCCCCTCGGGAAGCTTGCTCAATGCCGAGTTCCGGCCATGATTGTCGGGATTGCCGAGCGCCAGGTTGGCAATGTCGCGCTTCAGGTATTCGACTATGTCAGCGAACGGATCGGACGAATATCGCTTCAGAACGTCGATATAGATTTCGTGCGATCCGATATGGCCGAAATCGGCAACGCCAATGGCAGAGACCAGGCTTTCCTGCCCAAGGTGTATCGTCTGGCCATTCTTCCCCTTCTGCCGATCGAAACGAGGAATAATCAGCACGCCTTCCGCATACGTTGAGACTTCGCTGACATTCAGGCCGATTTCAACAGCAATACGGGAATACAGTGCTTCGCCTTCGAGAATCAGGCGATCTACTGGCTCGGTGCTACGAACCAGTTTGACGATGACATGACGCATTGCCTCGTCGTCGTCGACGAAGCTGTCAGGGTAGTATAGTCCGTCGCTTGCTTGGGTCATCGACACTTTCGGCCACTCGCCCTGCAGGCCGCTTGAACCGGAGGCAAGCATTCCAAAACGATCGGCGACTTCCATGAAGCGGTCCGAGCGCGCCAGAATATCCGTCTCGGTAACGCCTTGGCGCTGCACGCCTTGCAAACGCTCCGCTTCCGCTTCCGCCGCTTCCCTGATTCGAAGATTGCCTATTCCGCCCGCCGCCGATCGAAGGAGCAGGGGAAGATCGGATGCCCGGGACGCTTCGATGAGACCAAGATGTTCGGCGAGCTTCCGCCGTGCGTGTCCCTGCGGCATCAGGTCCAGAAGGAAGGGAGGCCAATGACGGCCATATCGGTTTTCGAGGTCCACCGGGTACCGGACGGACAGCGCGCGAAAGTCGCAGACCGCCTTGCCTAGCGCGAATTCTTGGGACGCCGCCGCAATGAAATAGTCGAGGTCATAGTCAACGATCGACGCGCCTTGATAGCCAGTATCGTCGTCGCGTATCTCGAGTGTAGCAGCTTGATGCCACTCACCACTAAAATGGATTTGAAGCGTTAATCGCATCGCATGACCCTTTTAATGGTTCAATTAATGCTTCTTTGCGAAGAAATCAACCCAGTAAAATGGATCAATAATCTATTCCGATAGTCACCTTCCAATTCCCGAGGCGACCTTGTGAGCCTTTTGCTGGACTTTATACGGTTTGAAATTGGCATGGGCAAAATGCTGATTAAGGCACTGGCTGAACGCTGATTGAGGTCTGGCCGAACGTCAACTAGCATGCGGGCGAAATGTTAAGTAGAACACCGACAAAACGTTGATTTGCAAGTCGGCGAATACAAATTTCCTTACCAGAGCTGCCATGTGTTTCCAGCTTCATCCGCCATGACGGAAAGAGCGTGAAGTTGTCGCTACAGCCTGTGGTATTTACTTTCCAATAGGGCAGTTTTCATATGCTTCCGCCTGATGGCATCACCGCCTTCCGGTGACTCACGACATCGGCTTCATGAAGCGAACGCCGACGCCACTTCCATTTTCCCGGATGAATTCGATCCCGGCCTCTTGAAAGGCTACAATGATACTCGCGAGATTGTTGCTTATGGGCAGATGTGCCCCACGTTCAAAATCAGCAATAGTTTGGCGAGAGACATTAGCTGCCTTCGCAAGCTCTGCTTGGCTCCAGCCCAACATAGCTCGTGCTCCACGGCATTGCTCCACTGTGAGAAGGTTGTTACTCAAGGCAAACTTTCTGATTGACTTCTATCATTTTGTAGGAAAAACTGCAACTCAACGATCGAGTAGGTGCGCGAACACCTACCCGATCTAGCCACAACCAAGCTTACGGGAGCTCGGATCATGACTGATTCCGACAATAGCAGAACTTTGCCTCCGGTCACCCGGGGAGAATTCCATTCCTTCGTGGCGGCGTCTTTACCCACATATCCGGAGCTTGCAGCCTCACTCACCGGGCCGCTGGAGGCTTGCAAAGGCGATCTCGCGTTCACGATATGGCATGAATGGTGTGCGGCCCGGCAACATGTGATCGAATCATGCTTGCGACAGCAGGGCCTGGAAACCAAGCTCCTTTCGATTGTGGGCTCACCGCTGCAAGCTTCCGAAGCCGGAAAGGCTGCCGACGAAGTCGGATACAGCGAGGCTCTCCAAGAAGAGCGCCATGCATTTGCCCTCGAGGGAGAGATGGCGGAAACCCTGTGGGATACGCCGGCGGAATCGATCACCGGCGCAACCGCGAAACTCCATGCCGTCGTCACAAAGTGGCAACCCTCGCTCATCAGCGATGAGTATCCTTGGCCGCAAATCCGTTCCGTCATAGCCGATCTGCTGAAGATCGATGTGGAAATGTCCTTCTCGCAGTCCGGCGCAGCGACGTAGGAGCGATCAACACCAGCTTTCAGTCCGAGTTGCGCTTGGGTCAACTGGCATCCGCGATGCCGGATTTCTGAGGACTTCGCTCCAGTGATGAACGCGTGGTGGAACGCCTTCCGCCGCGGCGGTGCTGGCTGTGCCAAAAATCAAAAAAATTGGGAACTCGATAATGAAACAAGAAAATTCATTTCGTCCGCTTCTTCTGTCGGCCTTGCTGATCTCGCTTGCGTTCTGGAGCATTCTTTCGGGGCCGGCCCAGGCACAGGAGCTTCGCATCGCGACCTCCTACAAGCTGATGACGCTCGACCCGCATTACGCCAATCTCAACGAAAACACCTCGCTGCTCTCCCACATCTACGAGCGGCTCGTCTATCAGGATGAGCGTCTCGATCTGAAGCCGGGCCTTGCCGTCTCCTGGCGCGCGACATCCGGCACGCAATGGCAATTCAAGCTGCGGGAAAACGTCCGCTTTCATGACGGCTCGCCCTTCACCGCAGACGATGTCGCCTACACGATCGCGCGCATCAGGGATTTCCTGAACTCGCCAAGCGGTGGCTTTCGTTCCTATGTAAGCGAGATCAAGGCGGTCTCGGCGCCCGATCCTCTCACCGTTGTCATCGATACGAACGGCAATGTCCCCAACCTGCCGCTGGCCTTTTCCTCGATCTTCGTGATGCATCGACCGGGGCAGGGGTTCCAAGCCACGGAGGAGCTCAATGCCGGAAGCCCTCCCGTCGGCACCGGGCCTTATAAGTTCGAGAGCTGGAGTTCCGGTGAGATGCTGAAGCTTACGAGGAACGACGACTATTGGGGCGGCAGACCCGCTTGGTCCGAGGTGACGTTCCGGATCATCGAGAATCCTGCGGCGCGGGTGGCGGCTTTGGCCACCGGGGATGTCGACGTTGCGGACGCCATTCCGGCACGCGACGTGGCCTCGCTCAAACAGCGGGGCGCGAGGATCGAGAGCGTCACTGCGGCGCGTGTCAATTTCCTGCAGTTCGACGTGGAAAGAGAGACACTTCCCGGCGTGACGAGCAAATCCGGCGAGCAGATCCCCAACCCCTTCAAGAACCCCTTAGTGCGGCGTGCGCTTGCGATGGCGACGGATCGCGGAATTATGGTCGACAAGATCCTTGCCGGTTACGGTACGGCCGCGATACAGGTTTTCCCGGGCGGTCTGCCGGGCGCTTCGTCCAATCTGAAGCCGGAGGATCCGAATTACGACGAAGCGAAGGCGCTCCTCACAAAGGCAGGCTTTCCGAACGGCTTCAACGTGGTTCTCGCCGGACCCTCCGGTCGCTATCCCGGCGACGGTGAGAGCCTCCAGGCGATCGCGCAAAGCTGGGCGCGCATCGGGGTCGCCGTCCAGCCCACCGCCTTTCCGTTCTCGGTCTTCAACACCAAGCGCGCTAGCGGCGACTTTGCCGCCTGGTACGGCGGCACATCCGGCGAGACGGTCGACATCATTCTCCATGCTCTCCTGGCCTCGCCAAATCCCGAACGGGGAACCGGAGCCTTGAACTTCGGGCATTATCGGAACCAGGCCTTCGACGCGATGCTTGCAAAGGCGGAAAGCATCCAGGAAGGCCCGGAGCGGAACAAGGCGCTTGCCGAAGCGACGGATTTCGTGATGGCCGACCAGCCGATCATTCCCCTCTATCACTTCCATCACATCGTCGGCTTCGGCCCGCGGATTGGCTCCTATGTGATGCATCCCCGCGGCTGGACGACCGCGATGCAGACGCTTCCAACGACGGAGTGAGAACCATGGCCTTGATTTCAGCAGCATTCGGAAGACTGGGCCAAGCCTTCCTTCTCCTCCTTGCCATGTCGTTGATCGGTTTTATCGGCATTCACAGCATCGGCAATCCGGTCTTCAACATCGTCAACATCGAAACCGCCACGCCTGAGGATATCCAGCGCGCGACGGTCGCGCTGGGACTGGATCAACCGATCTGGCGCCAGTACTTCCTTTTCATCGACAACGTCGTCCATGGAAACTTCGGAACCTCATACATCTATCATCTGCCGGCTCTGGAGCTGGTGATGAGCAAGCTTCCCGCGACGCTTGAACTCGCATGTATCGCGATGCTCATCGCGGCTCCGGCCGGAACAGGAGTGGGGCTCCTGGCCGGCCGGAGGAGGGGAACACTGCTCGACCGGAGCGTGCTCAGATCGAGCGTGTTCGCACTCAGCGTCCCGTCATTCTGGCTGAGCATGATGCTGATTCTCATCGGCGCCGTCCTAACAGGCTGGTTTCCATCCGGGGGCAGGGGCGCGACGGCGAGCTTCATGGGCCAGGAGTGGAGCGTCCTGACCCGGGACGGCCTCTGGCACACGGTTCTTCCGGCGCTTGCGCTGGCAATACCGAACATCGCGCTGATCGCGCGGCTTTCGCGATCCGGCACGATCGAAGTCGAGAGCCTGGACTTTACGAGGTTTTGCCGCGCGAAAGGGCTTTCCCCACGAAGGATCCTGCTTCGCCACACTCTACCGAACATCAGCGTGCCGATCATGACGATCATCGGCCTGCAATTCGGCGGCATGCTCGCCTTTGCGGTGGTGGTGGAATCGATTTTCTCGTGGCCGGGCGTCGGCAAGCTCCTGATCGACTCCATCCAGCTCCTCGACCGGCCGGTGGTGATGGCGACACTGACCTTCATCTCGGTCGCCGTCGTCGCCCTCAATGCCTTTGTCGATCTCTTCCATGCCGTGCTCGACCCGCGCGTGCGCCTGTCTTCATAAAGGGAACTGCCATGAAAGCTCACATTCTCCGGGCGTTGAACCGGCGTCCTCAATGGCAAACGCTGACCCCGTCCAAAATCCTGCTTGTGGCCTACATCCTGCTTGCCCTTGCCGCACCGGCGATCGCGCCGCAAAACCCATACGACCCCCTGCAAATCTACGGGTGGGAGGCATCCTCTCCTCCGGGTACGTGGGGCAGCGGCGGCTATCTTTACCTGTTCGGAACGGACGGGCTCGGCAGGGATATCGTCAGCTGTATCCTCTACGGCTTGCGCATCAGCCTCGTGGTGTCAGTCACAAGCGCAGCGGTCGCCGCCCTGATCGGGCTAACGGCGGGTGTTAGCGCTGCCTATTTCGGCAGGTGGGCCGACATCGTGATCATGCGGCTCGTCGACCTACAGCTCAGCCTGCCGACGATCCTGATCGCCTTGATCGCGATCGTCACCCTCGGGCCTGGAATTGACCGGATCATTCTGGCGCTGATTATCGCCCAGTGGGCAAGTTATGCCCGGTTGGCGCGCAGCGTGGCACTCAGTGAGACGAACAAATCCTACATGGATGCGGCCCGGCTCATGCGGTTGCCGACCTCCAGGATCATCTTTCGCCACCTGCTTCCTAACAGCATCGCGCCGGCCGTGACCTTGATCCCGATCGAGGTCGGCCATGCCGTTGCACTCGAAGCGACCCTGTCCTTTCTTGGCCTCGGCGTTCCGATCGACAAGCCGTCACTGGGCTCCACAGTCGCAAACGGGTTCCAGTACCTTCTGACCGGCCAATACTGGATCAGCCTTTTTCCTGGCTTGGCTCTCTTTGGGCTGATCGCAAGCATCAATCTCGTCGGTGAAGATGTCCGACGCCGTCTCGATCCAAGGAGCCGTCCGGTATGACTCAAAACACTGGAAGAACGCCTCTGCTTCAGGTGAAGAACTTTAGCCTTCGCCATCGTTCGGCGTCCGGACCGTTGACGATCCTCACCGACGTGAGTTTCGAGCTCGGACGCGGCGAGATCCTCGGCGTCATCGGTGAATCGGGGGCCGGAAAGTCAACATTGGGCAATGCCGTCCTCGGCTTGCTTGCGCCTGAGTTTGAGGTGATGTCGGGTACGATCGAATTTGACGGCAAACCGATCGACGGCAGGAAAAAGGGGGAGGGCGCCATCCGAGGACGCCGGATATCCGCCATCTTCCAGGACCATACCGCCTCGCTCGATCCCTTGATGAGCGTCGGCGCACAGGTAGAGGAGACAATTCTGGCGTTCGACGGCTCACTTTCGAGGCGTACCGCCCGTCTACGTGCTCTTGACCTCCTTGATCGCGTCGGAATTCCGGAGCCGCGGCAGCGATACAGTAATTATCCTCACCAATTCTCTGGAGGGCAACGGCAACGGGTGGTCATCGCGATCGCGCTGGCGGGATCTCCCGACATCATCATCGCTGACGAGCCGACCTCAGCGCTGGATGCTACGGTCCAAAAGCAGATCCTCAAGCTCCTTCGAACCCTCGTCGACGAGACGGGCGTCTCCATTATGTTGGTCACCCACGACATGGGTGTGGTGTCCGAGATAACCGATCGGGTTCTCGTCATGCGAAAGGGCCAGGTGGTGGAACAGGACCGCACCGCGATCATTCTCGATGCGCCCGAAAACGACTACACCCGCAGCCTGCTTGCCGCAGTTCCGCGGCTGCGGATATCGGCGGCTGCAGTAGAGCCAGGAACCAATGGCAGCCGGACCATGTCCTCCGATTGCGGAGAGGGCGCCAAGGTTCTTCTCGTCGCAGAGGGTGTTTCGAAAACTTTCTCCCCACAAGGGTTCTCATGGAGCCTTGGCCGGAACGCGGCAAAGTTTGCGTTGCGGGACGCAAGCATACGGCTGCCGCGCGGCGAGATCACCGGCATTGTCGGAGAGAGTGGAAGCGGAAAGACGACGTTCGGCCGGATCATCGCCGGACTGGACATGGCCTCAGTGGGACGGGTGACGATTGGCGGAAACGAGTTCGATGTTTCAAAGAGTGGCCGTAGCAATGGTCTACTGGGCCGTGTGCAGATGGTTTTTCAGGATCCCTCTGTTTCGCTCGATCCCAGGATGACCGTCGGCGAGACATTGCATGAAAGCATCCGCTTTGGCGTGGATATGTGTTCTGGTGAAGAACCCGCGGACGTCGGGACGATGACGGATCAGCTTGGTCTCTCCCGGAACTTGCTCGCCCGTTATCCACACCAACTGTCGGGCGGCCAGAAGCAGCGCGTTTGCATCGCACGGGCGCTGCTCGCGAGGCCTGAGATAATAGTCGCCGACGAGCCGACCTCCGCGCTCGATGTGTCCGTACAGGCCGAAATCGTCACGCTTCTCAAAGACAGCATCGCCGAGAGGGATATGACGATGATCTTCATCTCCCATGACCTTGCCGTCGTGCAGCAGCTCTGCAGTTTCGTATATATTTTGAAGGACGGCCGGGTCGAGGATTTCGGGTCCTCCGACTTCATCTTCTCGCAATCGCAAAATCCATACACGCGCACCCTCATCGACGCCCGGCCCCTCCGGTTCACGTGCTGAGTGCTGCCGGGCCGCAGCCCCGCGCCAGCGGCCCGGTGTTCCACATCCGTTTCTCAGACATTGGTGGTGTCTTGCAGCCACAAAAGGTGACATATGAATGACAGGTTCACATTGGCCGTCACGGGCCAATCCCTTATAAAATACGACATCCGTGCTATCCGTGCTCCGGCGTTTCAGGAGGTACAGACCCTGCTTAACCGCGCGGATCTTTCGTTCACCAATTTTGAGGGAACGATCCTTGGAAGCCATGGTGGATGGCCGCTCAAGGGATCATTCTTCGGCTGTAGCGATCCTGTCGTCCTGGATGCGCTTCAGGCGACCGGGTTTCGGGCACTTTCGCTCTCGAACAATCATGCGTTTGATCTTGGCCCGTCCGGTGTGCTCTCGACCCTGGAAGAGGTCGAGAAGCGAGGTTTCCTCCATGCCGGCCTCGGCCGCAACCAATTCGAGGCTTCGCAGGCAGGCACCGGAACAATCGGCGGACGACGTGTCGCCATCGTTGCGATGGACGGGGGGCCGGGTCCCGACTTCATGTATGCAGCGAATGCAGACATAGGCCGCCCTGCGCGCCCCGGCGTGAACCGGCTGCGTCTTTCGCAGGTCATCAAGGTTGATGACGCAGCCTTCGGGCAGCTTCGCTCCATTCGGGAGAGTGTTGGCTACACCGCGATTGACCTCACCAATGACAGCCAGCCCGACGACCCTTCGTATGTTGATCCGCATGAGGAGATTGGTATCGCTCGCACAATCTTCAAACGATCGGAGATATTCGGCAGGAGCGTCAAAATTGACGAGTACGATATTACTCGGAACCTCGAGGCAATTGCTTCCTCTGCCAGGGATGGCTGCCTCGTCATAGCCTATCTGCACCATCACCACTGGGCATCTGACTGGTACGAGGTACCGGAGTGGGTCGGCGGCGTTGCAAGACAATGCATCGACGCAGGTGCGGCGATGTTCGTCAGCCACGGCGCTCCGGTCCTACAGCCCATGGAAATCTATCGTCGCCGTCCGATTTTTTACAGCCTCGGCAACTTCATCTTCCATGTCAGGTCGGAAAAATCGTCATGGCGAGCGCCTGAGGTCTGGGAGAGCGTTGTCGGTGTGTGCTCTTACGGGCAGGATAACGATCTGATCGACATCAGCTTCTATCCTATCGTGATCGGCGGAGAATACGGATTGAAGGATCGCTTGCTCGAAAGCCGATTGGTTCCACACCTCGCGACGGGAGGCAGCGCCGAAAGAATCCTGCGACGATTCAAGGAGCAATCGGCAAGTCTGGGCGTACAGATCGAATTGGAAGGCGGGATAGGTATTCTTCGCATCTAATTTTTCGGCCTGATCGGTATGTGGTTCCGGGCTTTGGACGCTCCTGTGATCTGGAGGTGAGGGGACGGATGACAGCCATCGGATACTTACCGGGCATCGCCACCCAAGAGCATAATCATTCATCGCCTATGAGGGAATTGAATGTATTCGACTGAACAAGAAACGATGGGCGTTCGCGACGAGCTTATCGGCCGATTTTTCCGCTACGTTGCCATAGAAAGCCAGAGTAATGCCGCTTCCACGCATTTGCCATCTTCTCCGGGGCAGGTTGAACTCGCCAGGCTGCTGGCGGAGGAGATGCGTGGTCTCGGCGTTGATGACGTCGTGGTCGACGAGCATGCGATCGTGACGGGCGTAAAGCGCGGCAATAGCCCGGGCGCCCCGCGCATCGGTTTCATCGCGCATCTCGATACGGTCGATGTCGGCCTCTCTCCGGTAATCCGGCCTCAAATCAAACGCTTCGAGGGGCTGGATCTGTGCCTCAATCCGGAGAAAGACATATGGTTGCGGATCTCAGACCATCCGGAAATCCACGGCTGGCGGGGCGAGGACATTATTGTCGGCGACGGAACGAGCGTGCTCGGAGCAGACAACAAGGCAGCCATCGCGGTCATCATGACACTCCTTACCAGGCTTGAGCCGTCGCGGCCTCACGGCGACATTTTCGTCGCCTTCGTTCCGGACGAGGAAATCGGACTACGCGGCGCCAAGGCGCTCGATCTGAGCCGCTTCCCGTGCGACTTCGCCTATACCGTCGACTGCTGTGAGCTTGGCGAGGTCGTCGTGGAGAATTTCAACGCCGCATCCGGTGAGATCGTCTTTACCGGCGTCAGTGCTCATCCGATGTCGGCAAAGGGCGTGCTGGTCAACCCGCTGCTGATGGCGCTCGACTTCATTTCCCATTTTGACCGCAACGAAACACCGGAACGCACGGAGAAACGCGAAGGCTATTTCTGGTTCAAGGACCTTGTTGCGAACGACAGCGAGGCCCGGCTCAAGGTCATGATCCGTGACTTCGACAAGGTCAAATTCGAGCAGCGGAAACAGCGTATCGGTGATGTCGTGGAACGGATCGCCTCGCAATACCGTTCAGGATCGGTGCAGTACAGCGTGACCGACACCTATCATAATATCGGCGACTACCTTCAGAAGGACAACCGCTCGGCCGAGCTGCTGTTCAACGCCCTGGGTCGGCTTGGGATCGAAAAAAAGCTCACTCCGATGCGTGGCGGAACCGACGGGGCCGCCCTGTCTGCCCGAGGTCTACCGACCCCGAATTTCTTTACTGGCGCCTATAATTTCCATTCGCGCTTCGAATTCCTGCCGGTTCCGGCGTTCGAGAAATCCTACGAGACCGCTCTCATGCTCTCCACTCTTGCTGCGGAAGGGGGCAGTGATCCCCGGACGTCAAAGCATGATTCATGAGCTAGCGAGCCCCGTATGCTCATGTGGCAGAATGGAATTTATCTGAGCCAGGTGTTTGCTTCACAAGAATGAGTGGATAGGTGAGGGGCATCTGTGAGAGATGTCACATCGTTTTGATTTGATGTATGTCCGGGCGCTTCGGTGCCAAAGGTTACAGGGCTCCGGGTGGAGGTTTCAACCCCGGTTGGGGATCATGGACAGACATTTGCGGGGCGGACCGCAGACGAAACGTCGGGAGGATTGGTAATGAATTTGAGTGACGCGACAGTGTCGGATAGCAGTGAACTGCGCCCGGTGATCGGGCTTACCCGGGGCCTGGATACCGCAGATATCGAGACTTTAACGATCAATGCCGTCCGGCTCCACAGGCTACTCGTGGACAAGGCTGATCAGTTATTCCAGGCATTGCCAGCAGACCATAAAACGGGAAAAGCTGTTGGAGGCGAGCAGCACCTCGAATACGTGGAGGCTATGATCGCGATGCACGCGCAGATGAACGCGCTGAATACGCTGGTTGGAGTTCTGGGTTATATCCCAAACGTATCCGTCAATTGATGCGTTCGCTCAGATGAGCCCTGCCCGAATGGCCAGTGCAACCAGGTGCGGCATGGTGTGAATCTGAAACCGCTTCCTGGCTTCTTCGAGCTTGCTTTTGACGGAGTTGTATTTGACACCCTCCAGATCGGCGGCTTCGTCCATCGTTTTACCGACGGAAATCCAATGGAGATAGGCGGCTTCCTTGGGATCCAGCCAGGCTGGGTGCTGTTCACTCGGCGTCAAGGGCAGGAAAGACATACGGGCATGGAGTTGCCCCACAGCTGCGGCGGCGGCCACAGCATCGATATCACGTTCAAGCTCGATCATGGTTTTTTCGGAGGCAAGCGTGAACATTGACGTAGATCCGTTTGCTGCCTTGACGGGAATGGTGATGCCGGAGCGAATGCCGAAGTCGGCGGCCTCGGCGTAAAACGCCCGCTCAGCTTTGGACAGGCGGTGTCTGTTCTGTTCGCCGCTCCAGGTGAAGAGCTGTTTGAAGGACTTGGCGCGTCTAACGACCGGATCGATGGCCGCTAAATTCCGTTGGAAATAAGTCTCTCGCCATTCGGGATGATAGTTGGACGCAGCAATCGTGTGACCGGGCTGGATGTGTAGATAGGCGTAGCCTTGGAAGCCGGCTTGTTTCGTAAGGTGTGCCAAGGCTTGCTTGAGGATTTTCTCGTCACCCCTGATCGCCGAGAGATCAGTCAGTCTGTCCAACCAATGCTGCATTTGGTCACTCCCTTCGGTGGTCAGTTGGGACAGGTCATTGTGCACCACTAGACTTTGTTATTGCAAACCAAATGGAGAAGCTCACCCAAGTGCATCATGCCGGCGTTTAGGGTAGGGGATCAGCCCTCTTCGTGCAAATGCGCCATGAACACTTCGGCTGGCGTTTTGTAGCCGAGGGACGTTGGTGCGCGGATCGTTAATCGCGGTGGGTTAGGTGCGGTGGCCAGCTCAATAACCGGTCTCCGCCACGATGCCTTTCAAGCACGACGCCTCCCGCCGCCATCGTATTGGCAAGATGAAGTTCCAGGTCACGAACTGGGCAGAGTATGAGGCTGGTCTTCGCCGACGTGGCAGCCTGATGCTTTGGATGACGCCGGAGGCGCTGTCGTCCTGGCAGGCGCCGAAGCGGACAACGCGCGGTGGACAGCCGCGTTATTCCGATCTG
>Ga0105239_10000395_pt1 | contig 63987 bp, 48 predicted proteins | sample KBSC44metaG_FD_92761 | JGI IMG/M metagenome (GOLD analysis project Ga0105239, IMG submission 92761) | Corn rhizosphere microbial communities from Kellogg Biological Station, Michigan, USA - KBS C4-4 metaG | ecosystem: Host-associated > Plants > Roots > Rhizosphere > Soil | place: Michigan, USA...
AGCTTATGCAATTAACACGTTTCAAGGGTCTCCATACTCAGGTCATCGAGAATGCGATTATTGTTTTCCTGAATGGAAAACTTGCTCATCATGTCGTCTAGACCGCGGTCGTTGTTATGTTCCTATCAAAACTCAGTTTAGACCGGTTTAGAAAATTCGCCTTACTTGAACCCAGTGAGCCAGGTTTGTGTCAGCCTTGCCTGCCGTATGTAGCGTTAGCTTTAGAATGCTGAGGAGCTAAGCGGAATCTTTAATGTACACACTTTGCTTCATCTTTAGATTCTCCACGCAGTCTCTCACTCGAAAGATCTGCTGCTGGTCTTCAAGGTATCGATAGGTTGCCGCTTCGATAATCCCCTTTTCTTTGTATTCTTCCAATCTGACATCTTGAAGTCCCTGCCCGACATTGAGGCGGAAATATTGGTTTTTATCGTAATGTCCTCGCCACCTTGCGAGAAATCTTTTTGCCGTCTCTTCTGTCTCCGTGGTAATCTGAACCAGGGTCTTTGACAAAAACTTCAGCATATTGTCCTCAATAGTCCTCTTACCTGGTTTTCCTGTCCCTATCGAGACAAAACATTTGACCAATGGCTTCAAGTCGCCGGTAGCAGGACACCATATGTCTAATGCCTCACCCTCCACTTCTTCGACGGGGTTATTAGCCCCTAAAGCACCATCCTCGAAGTGCCGTGCCCCGATCGAGACAGGATCAAAGAACCCGGTTGCGGCTGACGTGGCCAGCGCAGCTTCAGCAATCGTTGCAGATACATTAAACTTCTGGGGAAGGTCGTAACTTCGCAAGCGTACAATGCCGTACAGCTCTTTTGACGCAGCGCACACGAAACTGCCTCAGTATTCAGCCGGCAACCTCATACTCGTGGTTACGCGGATGTTTACTTACACTCTGCATCCACGAACTCCCCCATCGTTGAATTTTTCTATTGGGGAGTGACCCTGAGATGTGATAACCTGGTTTATGGCTGCTGCTAGTTTTGTGCTACTGAATCGTGCCTGGACACGTCCTTTCCAATTCAATGGCGTGCGGTGTACCTTCTCTTGAAACACAATCTTAATTAATTCGGTATAGGCGTCGATACATTCATCCACGTCCATCTCCAATCGACCGAGCATAATAGCGATGAGGCTGTCACAGTTCATGTGAGCGTGGCCACCAATAACCAGCAGATAGGTCTGCCGCTCACCCTCCTGTACTTGTCCCTCCGATGAGGTCAAATAACTCGCATGGCTTGAGTGCAGAAGCGCCTTCTTTTTGACGTTCGTGGTTCAACTGCGTCATGAGGCTCTTCAAGATATAAAGGGTCGATAGGCCACGGACTCCACCGCCGTCAAGGGACAGCAAGCAGAGTCCCTTTTGATGTACAGGATTTACCACACTAACCATTTCTACGGTAGAGGGTTCTCGCGCCATGATATTGCGTTGTAGCGATATGGATGAGATGGGGAGACAAAGCCTTCATGAGCTCGATGCGAGGTTGCGAGGTTGCAAGTTGCACCACGATCAGGCTGAGTGAGGCGCTGCCTCGTAGAGCGCTACCCCGCCTATCGATTTAGGTAGCAGCAAGCCAAGCTGGGTGCCAAGTCGAGTGCTTCTCAGCCTTCCATTGACGAACCAAACATATTAGCGAACTGTGGCGCAGAGTAGCCATGATATGTTGGGTGGTAGGAGGAATATACGATATGCCAGCGACTCAATGGCCTACCTGCAAACTACCTACTCAGCTCGGTAGCTATGTCGAATAAGGCGAGCAAAATGAGTTGCGGAGACGTCCCATGCAAATCAGAGGCTGGGTCGCAGACCTTGGGTACAAATGTGTTGCGGTGTCGGGGAATGACATTATTGTACGGAGTACTGGGTGCGAGGCATGGTTGGCCGTGGCATTCAGTTCATACGGTTTCAGGCAATGGGTAATAGACATGCTTTCTCCCAAGTCTCGGTCTCAAGGTGTTTGATTGCTCTCCCATCGAATCTACGAAGGCTTCCAGGCTAAATCTTCCTCCTCCGTTGGGAAATTGTGTTCGTGAAGGCTGCTCAAATATTCTCAAAGTCTGTGTCAAGAACTTCAACTAACTATTATGAGCACGGTGAACAACAAATTAAAGGGCATCGACCAGTTAGGGAGACATTTGTCTAATCGAATTTTTCAATGAATGCGAACCAAAGTGCATAAAGATTGGGCAAAGCTCAGCTCACCACTAATTAGCCATAGCCAAATCTCACATTGCCTGCATAAGCTAGCATAAGCATGCCCCATGGAGGCGCCATTGTCGATCTTGTTGCTATTTGTGTAAGGTCTGTTCATGCTTCTGGTTAGCTCTCACCTTCGCGCTCGCTGCATAAATAATCCCCGTCTACTCGGCCGGGGGCGGAAGTCGTCAATCTCCGAAAAATGGCTCAGCCAACAAGGCTGCCGTCTGGGTTTGTGACAAAAACCCTATTTCTCTTTGCCCCCTATCATGGCTTACGGGTCTCCTGCGAACGTGGTTTCAGATCATTGGAAATCAGAACTGGAATTTATGCTCTCCCTGAGTGAATCATTTATGAATGATTCCGTGGCGGCCCCTTCAAAATCGTCATGGTATTATTAGGTTAACCGGAAAAGCCCAATGGGTTGGGTTGGGCGTGACACATGGGGCCTAACCCAGTCATCAAACAGTGCAAAAAGACCTTCATGCCCACTTCGCCTACGTCTCTCATACGAGGGGTAGACTTTGCTGCTGAGTAGTAGGATACGGCCATGAGCCTATTCATTCCCAAGAGAGAGCAACTTCGCAGCTTCATTCATTTCACTGTCATTCCATTACTATCCTAGCATTCCCGACGATACCGACGACAAGCGGGGGAAGGGTTGATATAAAAGAACGACGAACAATCTGCCCATTCTGGCGGTACAGGCAATCCTTTCCAACATGTTGGACAGCGCAATCAAGCTGTACGGCGTATTTCAGCTGCAAATCCTCTACCCAGTCCTTGACGCCACGGCATGGACGGACAAACATCAGCATCAACGCCGACGACGGAAGCAGGCAAGGAGGGCATTGAGGAAGGCACAAGAGGGAGAGAAGAAGAGAATTGCTGCTATGACCGCCAAAGGCCTGTTACCCCTCAAAGATAAAGCACTTCAAAAGGAGATTGCTATCTGATTGTTCATTGCCTCAAAGCAAATCTTGGCAGATCTCTTTATCAATCATTGGTGTCAGGCAAGGTGGGAGTAACAGAATGGAGTTTTTATTGATGGACATGAGCCCTTCATGCTCAGCTCCGTGGGCAAACTGTACAGCGTATGATATTAGCAAGCTGATTCGAGATTTGGGAAGCCTTGAGGACCTGACAAGGCATTTCTAGGGCGCAAAGCAAGTGATTACATTTCGATATTGAATATACCCCGGTGCTCAAATTGGATGAAATTGTGAGGGTCAAGGGAGAAGACATGAGATTGACATGAATTGTTGGCTGCGCTTCGATGGTTGCTTTCCCACCAAACTTGGAGGCAAATCTCAGTTCTTGCAGATATGACAACAGTCAGATCATTTTGAAACAGATTCGCTTGATTAGTTCCTTTCCCAGCAGTATTATTATTGATTATTAAAGATCAACATGGGTCATTTCTGGATTTCCAGTTGCTCTGGCACACTGCTTACCTCAGACATGAACATATTTAGCTAATCAAATGCTGCCATCGCCACAATCATGCAGCTGGTCGCTATCACATCTGCCACTTACAACATCGAGATGCTCGCCTGACATGTGTTAGGAAGTGAAGGGGGTATCGCGTAGAATCCCGACGTTGTGGTCCTGAAGATTCAGGCTAAGGAGGCCTACCTTTTTTACACATATGATCCGCACGGGGCGCCCACCTTATCGATAAGAAAATACGGCCGGCCATACAGCCCAGTCTTCTCCTGGATCCTCCCGAGTCAAACCGCGCCGTCGAATATCTCGGATGACTCCCGCGTCTGGTTCTCGATGAGGGAGGTATAATGGCGACATGCTCATAAACAGCTCTTCGCGCCTGGCATTTGGCATCAGAGCTATATCTACTCGAAATCCTTCGGTCACTAGCATATTCCCTCGCTGTCTTCATGACAAGGCACAATACAATGGCCGAAGTCCCACCGTAGCCATCATCGGCTCAGGGCCTGCGGGCTTCTACACAACTCAGAAACTGATGCGAGCGCTCCATGGTACTAAAGTTGACATGTATGAGCAGCTGCCAGTCCCCTTTGGCCTCGTTAGGTTCGGAGTCGCTCCAGACCATCCTGAAGTAAAGGTAGGTGGATCTCGTCATCCGGGATAGAATTTCCCTGCCCCTGTGACACTCTCTGACGCTCACCAGAACTGTCAAGATACCTTCCAGGATGTCGCTGCTTCTCCGAACTACACCTTCATTGGAAATGTCCACCTAGGGCAGGAGCTGCCTCTTCCTCTTCTTGCCAAACATTACGATGCGATCGTCTTTGCATATGGTGCTTCTAAAGATCGCAAACTTGGCCTGACCGGCGAAGACAAGCCACATATCTACTCTGCACGAGCATTTGTTGGATGGTACAATGGGCTCCCGGAATATCGAGATCTAGATCCAGACCTGAAGGCGGGAGAGACGGCTATTGTGGTTGGCCAGGGCAACGTAGCATTGGACGTGGCAAGGACCCTATTGAGCAAGGTCGACGACCTTCGAAAGACCGACATCACTGAATATGCACTAGAAACACTGTCCCAGAGCAAGATCAGACATGTTCATGTTATTGGTCGACGTGGGCCTATGCAAGCGGCCTTTACCATCAAGGAAGTACGAGAACTCCTCCATTTGGACGACGTCAATTTCACCCCGATTCCCAGTGAATTCTTTCCGCAAGACTTGAAGTCGTTGCCCAGGCCAAGACGCCGGTTGCTTGAGCTTCTTCAGAAAGGCAGTCCAGTGAAAGAGAAGGCAACCAAATCATGGTCCCTGGACTTCCTCCTCGCGCCAAAGAGTATAGAGTGGTCTACGGAAAATCCTGACAGACTCGAGAGTGTCACATTTTCCAAGACGGAACTAGAGGATCCTGACTCCTCCGAATCTAAAGTATCTGCTACGAAGGAAACCGTCACTCTTCCCACGTCTACCCTGTTTCGGTCGATCGGCTACAAGGCAGAAGCAATTCCAGGCATGGACGAGCTGGGTGCGAACTTTGACGAACGAAAAGGCACGATCCAACATGATGGGGCCGGCCGCATCGTTCCTTTAGAAACAGTCCCTCAGCCCGGAAGCAGCACGCCCAAAAACGCAAGCCTATATTGCTCAGGCTGGGTCAAGCGCGGCCCCACGGGCGTAATTGCATCCACCATGACCGATGCATTCCAGACAGCCGAGGCCATCGTTGACGACTGGAAGAAGACATTTCACAATAGTGATATCTCAGAAGCTGCTCAAGAGAACCTGGCACCCAAGAGACTAGGCTGGCAGGGCGTGCTTCGGGACGCGAAGAGCATGAATCTTGACCTCCAACCAGTGCATTGGGAGAACTGGCAGAATATAGATAGAGAAGAGAAGAGGGTAGGTCAGGCAAGAGGTAAGCCCAGAGAGAAGTTTGGTAGTGTCAATGAGATGTTGCAGGTTTCTGGGAAGTGAACTCCCTCAACCACATCACCAGCAGCAGAATGATCTTGTAAGACTATATGTGTATACGTAGAAAGGGGACATACAGCTATAAATCACCAACTCCAGCGGCTAGAATTCAAGTTTTTGATATAGTCTTAGGGACATCTGCTTCGAATGACACTTCTCAACCCCCTTGATTATCCTTCTGTTGATTCTTGTTCAACCTTGCCTTTCACTTCTTCTCTCAGTAGGAACTGATCCCAGGGAGTGTATATCAAGTCAGCTGCTTCTGCCTCCCCCCCCCCTTCCTCCCCGGGGATCGTATGATCATATCACCCGCTTTGATCTCTCTCACACTGCGCGATTGATCGATCATTGTTTCGTCTTCAAACCCATCCTCGATCCACACCATCAGCCTCGACTCTGCTCTCATTATTCCCGAGTAAGATGATGCTCTGAAGGGTCCACGTCCAGTAAGTAAGATGTATGAAGCGATGAGTAAAGATAGCGTTGTAAAGCCCCGTCCCAGCTCTATGGTGTAGTTGAATGATCGTTGATGCGGCACTTTGGCTCTATGCCTGGAATTCCGGCGCCCTATCCAACCCCCTTCCTCCAGCCCCATGTGTCGACTGCCGTCTCAATTTGGCAATCGTCATGACATTGCATTGCAATGCTCGATTTTCACTCCCTGCTCACACAGACTTGCCTAGGAAATTCATGCCATCGACGCAGAGCTTAGAGTCACGAGGAAGGAACGAGAGATAGTCCCCCTTCTCTCCAGTTCAACTCTCACACGCTCGCTCCTTCCCCATAAAGAATCTCTTCGACCTCCTCAGCAATCGCTAACGCACTCGTCAGTCCAGGACTTTCAATACCCAGCAAATTGACAAAGCCATTGAAGCCCCCTTCCTCCCTGATCAAGAAATCCTGGAATCCCGTCCCATCCTTCCCGAACGTCCCACTTGCCCCCTTCGCCAGCTTCGGGCGAATCCCGCAATAATCGAGATCCACCGCGTCCCGTCGAACGCCTGGCAGGTATGACTGGATCATGTCCAGCGCCTCAGCGAGCCGCGCCGGGTTCGGCGAGAGGTCGGTCGGGTCGTCGACCCATTCGACGTCGGGTCCGAAGCGCACACGGCCCGCCATGTCGAGTGTCAGGTGCGTGCCTAGTCCGCCGAGGCCAGGGACAGGCGCAGGGTACAGCAGCGTCGTGGGTTTTGGGTGCCCGCTCGCGTACGAGAAGTAGCTGCCCTTCGCGAAATACGGCTTCAGCTGCCGCTCAGGCGGGAGCAGCATGTTACTGACCGCAATGGCACCCAGACCCGCAGAGTTGACCACCGTCTCCGCTGTAATGGTATCCTCACCGCCCGCGCCATCGCGCGACCGCGTTCTAATCGCATACCCGTCGCCCTCCCCATTTTTCAATTTCTCAATCCCCGTGACAACTGTATTAAGCACCTGCTCGCCGCCGCGCTCCTCGAAGCTCCCTTCCAGGTACGCCATGAATGCATGCGAATCGATGATCCCCGTCGTGGGGCTCTCGAGCACGCCTGCCTCGGCGCGCACATCGGGTTCCTGGCGTGAGATCTCGTCACGGCTGAGGAAGTGTGTCGGCACGTCGATCGTCCGTGAGAACTCGTGCAGTCGTTGGAGCTGCTCCATTTGCTGTGCGTCCTGTGCAATGATCCATTTCTTCGTGCGCCGATGTGGGATGGAGTTGGCCTCGGCGAGAGCGTACAGCAGCTCCTTGCCTCGAATGCACAGGCGGGTTTTGAGAGAGTTGGGCCCGTAATACAGTCCCGCGTGGATTACCTGGGGATAGCTGAGTCAACACGGTGCTCTACATGCGAGGCTGTTCCTCCCCCTTTCCATTTTGTAGGGAATCAGATGAGTATGGTTTTGATGAGGTGGTCAACGCGATAGAACACTTACCTCCGAGTTCCGACTACTCGTCTCCGTGCCCACAGCATCATGCCTCTCAATCAGAATCGTCGACGTGCCTGTCCGCGTCGCGAGTCGGCGCGCCACGGCGAGACCAACGGCGCCTGCTCCAATGACCTATAGGTCATAGCAAGAATCTCATGCGTTAGCCAGGTGCTTCTGTGGCGCCTGTCTGCCCTCTCATCCCTCGCCATAATGACTGGAAGCGAGCTTCATTGCGGGAGGTGTGATGGAACAACGAATCATAACTCACCGCATGCGTAAAGTCAGCATCCAACGCCTTAGTCGTCGAGAATGCCCTCCAACTTTGACTTTGACTTCGACCCACCGCGCGACGGCCACAGCGAGATGCCGATGATAATAATACGCGGCTGCCCATCCGCGGTAATGGCGAGAGCCCAACCATGTGTGCTTGGGTCCCGTCGATCAACGTACTCCGTACCCTGTGCTTTTAAAAAAGCCTATTCAGACACAAGAAAATTCTTGATAAACGATCACTGGTCTGTTGGCCTTCAGCTGCACCACATTCCACCAGCGTCAAGCCGATGCAATCTGAGATGAGCCCACGTTGCGTTGTGTTCCGTTGCGTTGTGCTGAAGCTCTCCTTACGAGCTGATCGGAGTAGATTGCAACCAGGAGCTGCCCAGTGTCTGGCGTCCGGGCGAGGCTGAGGCGTAGTTAGGGGGATCAAATCAGAAGGAGTTTGGGGAAGTGTTCCGTGCCACTCGGGCTGGTAGTTAGTAATAATTAGTTATCTAACACTAACTAGTATGTACTGCGGCGGTGATAGAGTTTCCAGTGTTGCGGCGGGCGGGCAAATGTCTCGATATTTGACGCTCTCGGTGCCTGTCAGCTTGACGACCCTATCGGCGATATGATTGTGAAATTGCAGCGGGATGGTGTCAATGGATCCCGGCTCTGCCCCATGACGAAGTCGGAGTTGGAAGGTGAAGGGAACAAATGCGGAGAATACACGGCGGTTGCAAACTTGGACCTTGGCTCGCGATTATCGTTGTCATCTGTCCATGGCACTCCCCTGAACGATGAACGCAAACAGAGTATATGCGCATAATTACTACTTAACTATTACGAGTACGGAGTACATACGTGAGATGATCGACTGGCTGTCTTGATGATGGGTCCTGATAAGGACATCCGGTTAATTAATAATATTTGGGGGTCGTTTCATGCACACAACCCCTGTCCTGTCTAGAGCTCGATGAAGGCTCAATTGATTTATCGATGTGCGTCCGATTAAGAGAGCTATCCAAGCTCTTTTGCTGGTTCCTCCAGATGTCTCTTTGTACAATTATCATACTTTATGTTACCAGCGAGCGAACGGGAGATGGGTTCGTGGGGGGTTCCTGGCCCCATCGCTCAGAACAATCGGTTGACCTAGACTAGATGCCAGGAAGTCAAACTTTCATTCCGAAAAGAAGGGTCACCCGATCGAATGGTATGGTTTGTTGTCGCGGTGGCGGCCATTTCTCTCCGAGACTGTCCAAGGTGTGAGTGCTATGTACACTGGTGGAATTCCTCCGACAGCTGGGCTGGAATCCCTGTCGCTCAAATGCAAGACACAAATAATTTTAAACTCTTCAAATCTATTCTCGTGCGGTAAAGTCAAGCTTGCAGTGGTCCTATAATCCAGGTCAGTGGTGCTCGGTCTGTCAAGTCCGTGGAAGTCAATCTCTTACCTGGGGGAAAATCGTTGCAAAGACCTCGATATCTTCACTGATCGGTGTCGGCTCGTGGACCCAGTCCATCATAATACTTGCCTTGCCAATCATCGCCATCAAGTTCAACTGAGCATAAGTCTGGCCAAGGCAGTAATGAGGTCCGGTACCGAATACCAACCAATTCTTTACTTGCTTGTCAGCGTCACCGGTGATCCATCTCTCGGGTTCAAAGCTGTCTGGATTGGGGTATGCTTCAGGGTCGTGGGTGGCAGGCCACAAGGCTGGAATAATCATGGATCCCTTCTTCAAAGTGTAGTCGGGAGTGACGGGGAAATCTTTCTTGGCCACATATGGGACAAAGATAACTGGTGGTCGATATCGGAGAGTCTCTTTGACAACTGCACGTGTCCAAACCATCGACTCCAGCATGTCCATGTCGAAAGGCTTTTTCACATCTCCCCCCCGCAGACGCAAGTTCTCCTCACGGACTTTCTCGAGGAACTCTGGGCGATCGGCCATAATCTGGAACAGCCATGTGCATGCGCTTGAAGTGGCATCCTGTGAAGCAAATAGGAATGTGAAGATGGTCTGGGAAATTTCGCTGTCGGTAAACTCGCGGAGGATTTGAGGGGGCTTCTCGGATGGGGGGACTTCTTCACCACGAGCAATCCTTTCTCTGTAATGGGCTGAATCCAGCATTTGCTTGACCCATGCATCCATAATGCATGTCACTTCACCGCCTGCGGCCATTCTAACCTTGGACTTTGCTGCACACTTTGCGAATTCATCCAAGATCATGTCGGCGGATTTCCGGCCATACCAGGCCTTAGTAAAGGGGATGATGACTGGGAAATTGACCAATTCTAAAGCGGCAGTGACCAGATAGAAGTCGAGGGCGATCTTCTTGACCACTCGTTCCGAAGCATAGTGTCCGACAAAAGTACGACACGAGACGGCACACATGAGTTCTCGAAATTCCGGCATGAAAGGGGTGGGCTTGTTGCCACGCTCCTTGCACATCTGCAGATATTCCTTGAAGTATTTGTCGTAGACCTCCTCTTGACCCGGAAGATAGATTTCCAATGCTTGACGGGTGAACAGGCCATTAAGGCCCTTCCGATAATCGACATGAGCTTTACCATCCAAGAAAACCCAATTGGTCGGTCGAAGAATTTTGGGAGCGATGTCTACAACAGTTGGCTTGACGAAGGCGGGAGAATTGAAGACTTTCCGGGCAAGATCTCGATCGGATGCGATCACCACAAATCTATTGGAGTGCGTCAGTTTAGTGCAACCCAAAAAACAATGGAGATATGACTGACTTGTGGAAGACTGAGACGCAGCTCAAATCAGCACTTTCCCACTTCTGTTTGTATTTTTTGAAATCGGGTTTGACCGATTCCAAGAAAGGGCCCATAAAGGGCATTTTCCAAGCCGGACCAACGATGCCATATTTCCGAAACTGATAGCTGACTAAAGAAAGTATTAATCGCTGCTGCAGACCCGGCGACAAAGTGGCGCGGGAATATTTTATGGCTCACATTGATCGTATGTAGCACAGAGCACGAGCAGGCTCAATAGCACAGTCCAAACATTAAACTGCGGCCATATTCTTGCTAATAGGCCTGTAGACTGGAACGCTTGAGACTTCAAATCGGCATTTGCAAGAGGCGAGGTAAAGCTCGAGGCGTTAGTGAGGGCATCCATGGCCAGTGAGTGAGCAGTAGGCAGTGAGCGAAATCGGGGGCCGTAGGTGCTTGTTTCGGCGGGAGTCGAATGGGGACACGGTGCCTGAGCAGAAGGATTGAATTTTTGGTGGGAGGCGATTGGAGGGGAAGATTTCCAGAGATGCTACAGCAAATACCCCAGCGAACCAACCGAGCCTGGAAAAAACGAGTGGAAGGGGCACACAGGAGCCTCCTTCTATTGCTACCACAGCACAATCAAGGAAAATGACGAGGGGAGGAGGAGGAAGAGGAGGAGGATGCGTAGGTGATAGGAGTAGTAGGAGAAGTAAGTATAATAACAATAGCGGAAAGTCCGTACGGACCCTTTGCGACTTCACCGCCAAACAGCTTGGCCTCGAGAGGAGAAGAGAACGAGAAAGGCTACGGATAGGAGCAAGCACCCTGTACCAGGATGTACGTCTGTATGTAATTACGAATGCAGGGCGGCTTTTACGGAGTACCAATGCTGGCAACCTGGAACACACCTATCCGTACTCCGTACCTACATACGACTTCCAGGCTAGGTACGGAGTCCTGGAGAGGTGTCGACGTATCGACGGTATCAAGCTGTACTCCGTACAGCTTCAAAGAGACTTTCCCACTTGGGGGATTGTGATAGGGACAACCAGGGACAAGCGAGAAAAGAATTGGTGAATGGCAGAGCCGCTTGACTACGTCAGGCAGCTGGACCAATCACTGGGAAATTTGGTCCCAACCAGAAGCTCGTACCAGCCGTTGTTATTGGCCTGGTGCTTAGAAGCTCCATCGGTTGGTACCAACTCCGGATGGCGACACTTTGATTGAGATGGCTTCAGACTGGAGACTGGGGAGTCACGCTTTGCAACAGACCACCACACGGCTCCTCGGCAAACATTCCGAACACAACATCATCATCACTAATCAGAGCTCCAGAGTCACATTTAAGGCCTAGTCCCGGGAGTCTAGTACTAATTGGTGCTAGTTGCCGCGGCCCAATGTTTTAAGGGCTTTCGCTGAGGTTATCCGGGTGGAACGAGGGAAACGCTCGATCGAGTTATCGCTTCAGACAAGGCGCAGAGATACTGAACGAGTAGATAAATACCTCTACGGATTGATGGTAAGTTTATCAGAACGTAGGTACCTAAAGGTATGGGAATACATGCACACACACACACACACACACACACACACTCAGCCTCAGGCCATTCATATTTGCTGCTGATGTCATCTCCAGTGAAACTCTCTGTCCCCGTCATCACTATCCCTTGAAGTTCGTGGACGAAATGCGAAGAGACTGTCTTCATCCCAGCAAGGACCATACCACGCTATAGTAATGCAATCAATCACCCTAGGCTTGAACTTTTTCATAAGAATATGACTCCCAGTCACTTCCTATTTTTCTCCCCATCCACAGCATTATCATCGGCAAGCTTATCCACTTTCTTTCCTCCCTAAGGAATGTCGAAAAGAGGCTTGAGTTTCTTAATCAATGACCACTCTGGTTTCGTCACTTCTTCACGGTAGAACTCTTTGAGTGTATCGATCGACTGCCGTGAAATCATTGAATACAAGGTGTCCTTGTCCTCGAGCTGTCGACCATACATCGGTTGGTTGGGGCCTTCAATCTTCACAGCTACTGACGGTTGGCCCTGCTTGCATATCGGTATGGCCTTGTGCTCGCGCTCGATGGATGTCCTATTTACCATGGTTAGCAACAACTCGTCCATCTCAAAACAATCGCACTTACACTCTACCCAAGCTGATAATTTCCTTGACTCCAGTCACAGAGTTGGTCTTGACCACCGCGATCGGAGTCAGTGGCCGTAGGTTGCCCTCGATCACATCAACTCCAATCACGATGGGATCTTTCTTGTTGAAGACTTGGATCGGAGACAACACACAGGGGAACACTGCATTGAGCTTGCTCTCTTCTTTCTTTTGTTCCTTGATCGCATCCATGTGCGCCGTGAAATTGTCGAAAAGGTGGTAGATGATATCCGCAGTAAAGATCTTGATGCCATTCTCGTCCGCGTACTGTTGTGCCTCCTTGTCAACTTTGACATCGAAGCACAGCATCACCGCATATTGCTTGGCTTTCTCCAGCATTGTTCCCGCCATCATCACATCTCTCTTGTACACCGGCCCGATCGAAATGTTGGCCACAGGAATCTTGGATACCTTCAAGAACTCTAGAAGGGCCTCCAACGAACCCAAAGTCGAAGCTTGTACACTAACGCCACGGTTGTCCTTGGACACTTTGCTGAGCAGCTGTTGCAGATCACCCATCACTTCATCTTCCAGGTCCTCTTCATCATCTTCCGGTCCAACCACAAGTAGACGTGACCCAGCGATGGCTCCTTCAAGATCATTGGCCGCAATCTTGACACCGAGCGCCGCTTTGGCTTCTTTGTTGTGCACGTATTGTGACTTGAGACGGAGTTCTTTGAGTGGTGCGGGAGTAAGAAGTGCTCGGATGTTGGTGGAAATCGGCCCGTTGAGACCACAGAGGACAATCCGATCGCCCTCACGGAGTACACCGTTCGAGATAATGACATCGATCGTGGTACCCAGCCCTTCAATTACTTTGACCTCGAGAACGGTACATTCGACTTCAGACAAGTACATCAGGCTGGAAGTCATACGTTCTTGTGTCAAGGAAACGAGGAGCTTCAGCATATCTGGGATACCCTCGCCAGTATGCGCTGATGTCGGCACCAGGGACACAAATCGTCTCATGTCCTTGTTCTCGTAGAAGAGCTCGGCATTGAAGCCTTGCTCAGAGAATGCGAGCTTAGTCTTTTCTAGTCGATCTCGGAATTCATTCTGTACTGCTTTGTTCTGAAATGCCAAACTGTCTTGGAACCCGTTGTTGTCGATCTTCTTCCACCCGTACAAGCGGTCGATTTTGTTGAGTGCTACAATGAAGGGCGTCTTACGGTCTTTGAGGAGTTTCATCGATTCCAACGTTTGTGGTTCCAGTCCGTGCATAATATCCACCACTAGGATAGCGATGTTGCACAGGGAAGACCCACGAGATCGGAGATTAGAGAAGGACTCGTGACCAGGCGTATCAATGACCAGGAGACCGGGGACCTTGAATTCAAATTTGCCATCTTGGTTCACGACTGCGGTCTTCTGTTGCAAGGCTTCAAGGGGGAAATATGTCGCACCGATCTGCTGTGTGATACCACCAGCTTCACCTTCCTGAACGTTGGTCTGTCTGATCTTGTCGAGGAGCTTGGTCTTGCCAGTATCGACGTGGCCTAGAATACAGCAGATAGGTGATCGTAGATTGTCTTTGGACCGGGCGGCAAGTGCTTCTTCATGCGCCTTCTGTCGTCGAGCGGCTGCTTCTGCCTTCTTCTTGGCAAGTGCTCGTTGGGTGACCGTGCCTTCTTCTTCCGATGAAGACTCGTCAGAGTCGCTCTCCGAATCATCTTTGGCAGGAGGAGCTGTGTTTGTCGCAGAGCCATTGGCCGCAGATACCACAGTCTTCGCCTTGGCTTCTTCATCTGAATCAGCATCCCAGCTATCCTTGACGTCGTCTTCTGCTGCCTTCTCCCAATCGTCGACCCCAGAAGACTCCTCTCCCTTCTCCGCCTCGGCGGCGGCGGCAGCAGCTTCAGCTTCCTTGGCCAGCCGTTGACGTTCCGCCGCGGCAGCCTCAGCCTCAAGTCGAGCTTTCTCAGCCGCAGCTTCAAGGTCAACTTCTTCTTTCTTCGGACCCTTTCGTTTTCTGTTGTCCTTAACAGCAGGCTTCTTCTTCTCCTCTGCATCCTCCTCGAGGCCGGCAACTTTAACACCAGATTCTAGCAATTGTTTCATCCGGATTTCGGCCTGCTGCTTTTTCTTCTTATCGGCTTCGGATAACAATTTGCCCTCTCTGCGGAGCTGCTCTTTCTTTTCTTTCTCCTTCTCCTTCTTTCGCTGGCGGGCCTCGGCCTTCTTAGCCTCCTCCTCAGCCTCCAACCGTAATCGTTCCTCCTCAAGAGCTTTCTCTTCTGCTGCGAGTCTGGCAGATTCTTCCCTCTGTCTGGCTAGAGCCTCTTGTTGTTTCTGAATTGCAGCAAGGTGAGCAGGGACTTTCTTCTTTTTGCCGCCCTTATCTTCCTTTTCTGGGGCAGCAGGAGTTGGGGCCTTTGCTTCCACGGCGGCCTTCGCACTTTCTGCTTTAGCGGCGGGAGCAGCAGCGGGAACGGCGGGCTTCTTTTTAGCAGCCTTGATGGTTGTCAGTATACCAGTAAACATCAGCATAACTCGGGTGACATGCCTGTTCCTTTTTCCTCTGCTTCTCACGCTCTTTCTTCTCTCGCTCCTTTTCCTTTTTCGACTTCAATCCCCCAGCTGCGTTTTCTCCGTCATCATCGGGCTCTGCAGCCTTCTCGGGCTGCTTTTTTCCACCTTTATCTTTCTTAGCGTTCCCAGCAAAGACATCGTCGTCGTCGTCGTCGAACGTTGCCTCGGCTGGTGCTTTGGAATCAAGATCAGTTACGGGTGGCGTTGGTGCCGCACCGTCAGGATCCTCGCCATCGACGAAATCATTGGCGACAGGCTTGCCCTTCTTCGCGCGCTTGTCCTTGTTCTTTCTTAATGCGGCCAGAAGACCTCCCGAGGCGCCGTTCATATCACCATCACCCGCTTCTGCATCCTTTTCTGCCTGCTTTGCATCTTCCGTAGCCTGAGCGATGGGATCGACCGTCTCACCAAGGTCGGCTTCCCAGTCATCGGCCTGCTTCTTACCACCTTTCTTCTTAGGCGCCATTTCGCTGACTTGTGCTGGAGTGGGACGGAGTCGAGAGGATGAAGCGTTCGCGGTTTAGAGGCGGCGGCATAAAGTCGTGTGCGGGAACCGGTTAGACCAGGCGAATAAGTCCTTGCACTTGATGACTGATGATTGGTTGATGCTAATCCACTGAATCTATCAGTTTCTTTGCCACGGTTGGCCAGAGGACAGTATTTTTGAAATTCGGATTTAAGGATGTGGTGATGGTGCGCAGAGAGACGGAAGTTTGGTGGGGTACAGGCAAGGCAGAACAGAGCAAAGTGACGTGGGGAGGCACCTGCTATGGGGCTTCACGTCTTTTTCGATTTCTTGGCGGAAATATAGTCCACAACTTGCATTCACACCAATGTCACAACCTTGGTGACTCTCTCACTACTTGTAAATACGTGTCTATCTCCATGGATGCTAGGTACCTAAGGTAGTGGATGACTCAATGGTAGTTTTGTTGACTCATTCCTCTGGGGTACTAGTGGCAATTGTGGGCTCACTCTACTTTCACAAAGTACAGGCTCCATACTATTCCAGTGACTCCCCTGCTCAATTCGAAATCGAGGGATCAGGGTCTGTGTAGTACACAGTTGGATCTAGTCATTGAAATTGTGTGTCATTGCATGAAACTAGGTACATAGTTGATGAAGCTACTCATTCAACCCAGCCAGACACCCCCGTTCGCAGTCACCACAAGGGTGGCCAGCGGCCCCTTTCCTGTGGATCATCCACAGTCAATTACTCCTTCTCCAGCTCGCAATGTGCAATCTACCACTGAGGTCGAAATCTGAACAATTTTCTCACCCAAATCATCACGGCGTCAACCGGATGTTCAGTCTCTCCAACAACTGGTGCTGCTAGATTCTCCAAATTCCTATGCTGCTCTGGGCTGCGAAGAAGGTGGCGCAAATTATATGGACCAGGCTCGATCATCATAAGTAAGCGGTCCCCTCGGATGTGGGCATCGGAGAGCTTTGTGTTCGAGAACGAAAAGACCACGGGCTTGTTTTCGACGTTCCTTTTACGCATTGGCGCCGCTTTGATGACATCACGGTCCATATGGCTCAGTTCCTCTAAGAAATGCAGTAGTTTCCATTCCTCGTAGGTGAGAGTAGAGAAATTATAGAGTGTGCTGTCTGCGGTGCTGGCGTAGAATTGGTGACGACCTTGTTGCTTGGTGCCAAAGCTGTTTCTGAGATGAATGCGATCGATATCAAGTGGCAGGTCTGCTCGGAACATGGGCTCTGGCGGGCCTGCGTCCTGGTTGAAGTCAGAAAACGCTATGAGGTGAGTGCCTTCATTGTCGAAAGACGAGAATATCGCACTGTCTTCTTCAAAGGGAATGACATTCTTGAGATTCTTCGCTGCATTGTCTGCCTTGTGCAGCACCAATTCCGCGTTTCGTTCGACGAGGACGACCAGAGAGTGGCACGATGTGGCGACAAAGATGGTCGATCCTTGACAGGAGATTGAATTGGCCGGGGATGGTAGCTGGTACCTCGACAGTGTCCTCCATTTCATCACCGTAAGGTCGAGGTGATGCAAAAGAATCTCGTTAGCGGCCGCGATGAGGAGAGAGGATTTGCCGTATGCACAAAGGGCCTTGATACTGCCTTTGAGGCTTCTGTACAAGACCCGTTGATTAGGGATACCGTGTTCCTTCTTGATATCCTTTGCATTGAGCGCGATGATACGACCGACTGTATGCCCAGGACTGCCACCATGCTGCTCAAGAGCCATCACCACCCATAGAGCCTTCTTCCCTCCTCGATCATCCTGGTCAAACTCCCACTCGATCAGTGCAGTTACGCGTAAATTGGGGTCTTCTGTGATGGGGATCGTGGTCAATTTGCTTGATGCCTTCCAGTTAGGATCGATAATCTGTAGGTTGACTTGGACCATCGCTTCAATCTTGGGGAAAGTCACAGTGGGGGCATCTTTTGGATCCGCAGTGGGATCCGTGGGCCGGGTCTCCACAATGTCCGGATAAGGTCGGTCTAGCACTCTCGGAATGCCTTTTACCCTCTCACTGGCAACCACCAGCTTATTCAAATAGCTCGAGTAGAGGACTCGTCGTGGTATACCCTTCACAGGTAGCTTAGAAGTGATGGTCTGTTCCCGTGCGACTAGAGACGCAAATAACAATTGCTCTCGCGTGGCGCAGACAATGAGACCACCAGGCTCCCCAAATGGAGGTGTCAACTTGGCCACACGATGGACCGCATTTACTTCAGGTTGCGGCTCGCCGGGCTATAGATTGTCAGAAGGTGGATCATTTCCGGAACAGCTTTGAGCCTACCGCTATTAAGTTGGCCAGATGCAGGTTAGCCAACGCATAGTCAACTGCTGCATTATTCCGATACAGTGCAATTCGATACAACTTAGAGTCGCAAAGCACGAGGGCTGACGGGGTTTCGATATTGGCAGTACCCACCCCTTCCTTAGAGACTTGCACGGTGGTCTGCCCTAAATGGTGGAAATCGCTGCATCGGACGCCTAGTGATGAATTAGAGGATTATAGAGGGATCCCGAGAGGAATGATACACACCCAGATTATCGCTTTGATCAGTCCTGACCTCCAAGCACATCAAAACGCCATTTCGAAGTCCACACAACAGCAGCATGATGCCGGAATCACGATGGCCGAGTGCAATGAGAGATGCAATGGATGCATCTTCGATGTTTGGACAAAAGTCACTCACTGCCTTTTCAAATGCCAGTTGCAGGGTCATATCTGACATGACCAAATATGCTAGGATTTTGTTATTGGACGTTGCCAGGATGACGACTCGAGCGCCGCCCAGGTCTTTGCAACACATGCTGACGGGCCATTCTCGCAACGTGATAGCACCGGGTGCTGGATTGATGTCCAATGTTTGCTCAGTTGTGGTCGTAAACGAAACCAGCCCAATCTCGAAACCCCCGGAAATTTGTCTTGCAATGGCGACAGTATCGTGTTGCTCAAAGATATCGGCCTGTGCACAATCAAACTTTTTGTGTCCACAATTCTTGATCTCGGTCCCAACTCCTTGGGTCATGAGGTAGATACCTGTTGTCGTAACCTGCACAATATGGCGACCGTTGATCAGTGCGGCGACAAAAGTCGGGTTGTCGAAATCAAGCCCAGGAAGACCCTTGGAGTTCATCATCTCGATTTCTTGTGTCTCTAGGTCAAAAGATAAGGCATTTGTGGTCGTTGGGTGGGTTGAAACAAGTAATAAGCTCTTTTGCCAGTAGACCTCGAGCGTCCAGATTCGTAGTATATCGGAAGATTCGGCGTAAGGCACCGCCCAGCCAAGTTGCGCTTCCATCCCATGGCGGATTTCAGATACATAGCCGCGGTCTTCGCTTCTACCTCCACAAATAAAAAGTCGGTCAGAGGCTTCTAGTCGAGTCGGGGTTGTAACAATGCTATCACATTCACGAGGCCCGATAATCATGTCGTGAACCGGTGCTAGATTGCAGATATTCTGCGTCTGCTGTGGGACACCTCGAGCTGGCACATGGAAAACGCCACCGTCGGCCAGGTCCCCACCAGCAATGATGATATCACCTCCCTTGCCGGGTGGGCCAGCAAGCATACAGAGAGCCGTGTCAACATGAATCCCCAAATGGCCAACTGTATTATTCATGTTGAATTTCGTGTTTGATGATTTCTCGATCTGAAAGTATTGGAGCAGTCCATCCTCTCGCACGATGACCAGATCATCACGTTTTTGTAAGTATCGATTGTGTCGTCTGGGTTTGGCCCACTGTACCCACTTCAGTGGGCCGGCAATATTCTTCATGAACCGGCAATTGATTCGCTTGAAATCCATGGTATGGACATCCTCATAGTAGCTGAGACCTGTCTCCATGACGGCCACGAAGGAATATGGGCGAGTCGATGGAATTAGCATCAGTGGGAAACGGTCTTCTCTCAATGGTCGTCCACTGGAACTCATCGTTTTGATCGTATTTAGAGGCGCCTGAGTATCCCACTTGTACAGTAACAGGTGAGTGTCCACTCCCGAGTCCACCAAAAGGATTAGGATGACTTTTGTGACGTCCGAATCGGAGCTGCGGAGAAACGCGATTTTCAGAATAGTACCATCGAGCTGAATGAACCGTTGCTATGACGGTTAGTCAATGAAGATTCCTAACATTCCTCGGACTCACCTCAGTCCAAGGCAGGAATGAAGAAGGCTTGTGTGGATCCCAGTCATCTACCTGCGACTTGATGTCGGCGACCGTGTGAAGTTTGAAAATAGCAAGATATCCGCCTGATGATGCTATCGCCAGGGCGCGAGAGCTAGACAAATATCAGTGATGAGTCTCTTATTTGGCATTTCCCACATACTCAGGATCAACCGCCATATGGCGACATTGTCGTATGGGTAGATTGATGCTACGGAGCAGGGATTTCTTTGCAAAGACAAACTTAGCATCACCCGAGGAGTCCTCTTTGGCGTAAACGTAGATCAGCTCATTGCTGGAGGTGCTCAGTACCAGAATTTGGGGCGGGTGGGAGGCTTCGACGGGTTGTCCATGTATGCTATACTGTTCCTGGTCTCGCTCCTGCTTCAAAATGGCATGTATGGTGGACACAATCTGCACTTTTGCTGAAATTACCTGTGCGGCCAGGATCTCGGTGCCAAAGTCTAGTTTCGCGGTGGCGTCGGCTAACTGACCGCTGTCTAGAAATTCACGAAGCTGGACAAACGTCTCGCCAACAAAGACAATGTCATTCTTGCTGGAGGATCTGATTCGAGCTGGGACAATCCATCTGATTGTTGAGCTGGAACTGAATGTCCTTGAAAGAATGCCTGTCCAGTGATGAGGCGGAGTGGGAGTTGTTTCCATTGACGACATGCTTGACGGGCCAGAGGAGGGGTGAGCGATACCAGCGTCGTCGATGCTTAGTTGTTGCAACAACAATGGGGTCGAAACAAAATGGAGGGAGAGGAGAAGAATAGAGCCCACGCGAGATGGCTTTAAGGGCGAGGAATATGACAGCACTAAAGGGGTGCACCAGTGTCCTGGCTATCGCAAAATGGTACCGCGCCCGCCTCAACCCACCGGAGCACACTTTTTCATCAGGAAGGATACACGCCGTGTCGGTTCTCCGTGAATTGTACACTTTTCGATGTGATTGGGCTCGAAACGGATCCAAATCGCTCGCAATAGCAGGTTGCAGCTCAAGCACGAGGGGCAAGGCCATGCGCGCATCCAAACTTTCCAATAACGCCCTCCATTTGATTCCACACCCCTGCCCTTCTCCCAACGTAGGCTTGAACCAGGGATCAAATTTCAAAATTAATGGTTGCGCAAGCATCAACGCACAAGAATCAAGAACCGGAGTTTCAATGGCGAGATTAGCAGTACAGAGTGCTGTTGAGTGAGGGCACCCGAGAGGGCAAACCTTACCGTCCGGGAAACATTCCACTTTTTGCTTTCAGGCATTCACGGAAAACTAAGTCCGGTTAGGAACATCCTCAGAACAACAAACTCAAGGAGCCCTCGTCCCCCACATATTCCTCGCTGCTACATAGGCATTATGACAGACTTTGCGAGGAGTGCAGTCGAATGAGGTAGCACTGGCTGACTGATTGAAAGGCTGACTGGGAAGTCGTGGGTTCAGAAAGTGGACAGATTGGCACGGGACGAGCCCCCCAGCCTGGTTCTGTGTGACGACCTGTCACATTTATCAAAACCATCCCCAGGCGGCCTCATTGACGCCTCCTCGTGTGACAATCCTCGTTCTTGTCGTTGCATTTAAATTCCAACTTAAAGAGCGGTACGTGTTGGCAATCGTTCAGCGCTTGCTTTCTGTGTTTGTCTATTGACCTTGATTGCAATCACAACCTATGCAAAAGGTCCAGATCCAGCTCAGACACGAGGGATCGCAGGCCCTACAATGGTGGTGCTGCTCGAAGAGGAATCCATGCATGACTCCGCTGAGCCGAGTGTCATGCAAACGTCAACTCATGGCGCACAACAGAAGCTCAAATCCATCGAAGACGCTTGTGAACGGTCAGACTTTGACGCATTGGTTAAGCTAGCAACTTCGACTGGTGGTCTCCTGACCGATTCATTGCGCCGAAAAGCATGTATGTATCTGGTACTGTTTCGTCTGTGGAACGCCGTTGACTGTCGAAAAGGGCCGATATTATTGGGCTGCATGGATGGCAATCAAGAGGAGAACCAGGGTCAGGGGGTGACTCGCAAGACCTGGGAGACTCTTCCCCGGCATCCCGACGAGGACCAAGTCCAGCTCGACGTTGATAGAGCTTTTGTCTACTATCCAAGAGGTTCGGAAGTGTCTACTAACCGAATTGTAAATTTGGCTAAATGCAACTAGATCAATCCGAGCAGGCTCTTCAGGAAAAGAGAGAACAATTGTCTGACTTGATTGTTTCAACCCTAAGAAAGCATCCTCTACTCTCGTACTTTCAAAGTTACCACGATGTGGTACAAGTTCTTCTACTTGTCTTGGGACAGAACAGCGCAGCCCAGGCTGTCCCACGGATGTCTCTTTTCCGTCTCCGTGACTACATGCTACCCACGATCGTCCCTGCAAGAAGGCATTTTGAGCTGGTGTCGGCCGTGGTGAGTATTGCGGATCCGGAGCTGGCTAATCACATCTCAGAAGCTGAGAACAGCTTTGCCCTTTCAGCGACTCATTCCTTATTTGCCCATGACATCCAAGACTACCGAGAAATTGCTCGGTTGTACGATTTTCTCCTGGCACACGAACCAGTCATGAGTATCTACCTCTTCGCAACAATCACCATCTCTCGTCGCTCAGAGTTACTGGAACTGGAACCTGATGAATCAGATATCCTGACCTACATGATCGCCAAATTACCGCAGAATCTCGATATCGACACTCTGGCCGCGGACTCGGTGAAACTATTTCGAAGTCATCCGCCAGAGAGTCTCCGCGGCTTTTTGTGGTGGCGTCTTTCCTCGTATAGTGTTCTCAAAACGTCTCGAGACATCCGACAGCCACAGACCCTGGAAGCAGCCGAGATCTTGGGCCATAAACAAATACAACAATTGCGCTCAGAGGAGTTGATGAGGAAGCGGGCACGACAAATACTCAAGTACCGAAAACCATTGACGTCATTGACTGCCGCGCTGGTTGTCGTTGCTATTTCGATGTATCTTCGCAGGACGGGGCAAGACCAGTATATTCAATCAATCTTCACGTGGGCAGCTCGATTATGGTCGAGATCAGATTGAATTGCTGGCATAGATACGGGACATCTTGATAGAGTGTCCCCAAGTATTAGAATACTAGGGAGGTACGCCATCGGTACTAGAATTCTGTAATATTTTGTCAGATTCAAAACATAGGCGCTCTCCGGTCTCTTCTCCAATGTAATGACGCCGGCTCTCCGTAACTGTCATACACAAGAGGTTGACAGGCGCGACAGTCAGGCATACGTGTTTGGAGAATCTCACGAATCAATGAATTGTTCAAATCGTCTCCTTCCACAGCCTCTCCCTCCTCTTCAAATTCCAGAAATCTCGTCAACATGGCAAACAGAGGGTACGATGTAGTTGTCGATGTCGACACAGAGGTGATCCCCCCCGGATTGACCCTACAAGGATAGCAAACTGATGTGGCATAAATTGTAGGGTGACCTAGGCCATACAGACCTACAGGACGACGACCTCGAGTTCCATTCTTCAAGTGAGCTCTCTACCTTGCGGTGAACCCTTGCCCAGTCTAACATTCATGACAGACTTCGACGCCCGGCCTTCGAACCGCAAGATCCCAGCGGACTCAACGCCATTCCTGTCCAACAGCAGCACAAATCCCGCCAACCTTCCCAACGACCCCTCCGCTGTGCCATCAAAGCACATGCTCTGGTCGCTATCCTTTTATGCGCAGTTCTTCGATGTCGACACTTCCACCGTGCTCCACCGATGTCGCACCGCACTGTTACCTTTCATCCCCAACACGCCTCCATTTCTCGACACCTTGGATGGAAACCCGGACTTGTACGGGCCCTTCTGGATTGCCACGACCGTCGTGGTGATTCTGTTCCTCACCGGGACGATTAGTCACAAGCTGGCCTCGGAGGGAAAGAAACATTTTGAATATGACTTCGCTCTTCTATCTGGCGCGGCGGGCTTGATCTACGGGTATACATTGTTTGTCCCACTGGGTCTGTGGGGAGCATTGCGCTGGTTCGGCGCACAGTCTTTGGAGCTGGTCGAATGCTGGGCACTTTACGGGTATAGCAACCTCTTCTGGATCGCCGTGGCATTAGTCTCATGGTCGCCCTTGAACGGGCTGAACTACGCCTTGGTCGGGGTGGGTTACGGCGTCAGCGTGTTTTTCCTGGTCAAGAACTTGTTTCCCGTGATCAGCGCGACGGAGAAAAAGATCAGTCAGGTGTTGTTGCTGGCTGTCGTTCTGCTGCAGGCTGGGTTGGCAATCGCGATCAAGATCTTGTTCTTCAGTCACAAGAGTCCAGCTAAGGGAGACTAAGGTCATATTAATAGGGGAATCTATCTTGGGAAGAATGGCGGTTCGGGGCCTATCTGGCCAAATTGGCACGTATTGAATGTATCACTAACTGTTCGGGATGAGAGAATGCTACAATGCGAGGGTTGTCTTGTAACGCTCGGGTCATCATGGACAAAGCCCTCTCCGCGAAATTAGGCACATAGGGAAATCATACAGATGTAGACAGCAGTCATGAATAATGGTTCGAACAAATTTGAGCAGGCAATTGGCGTTGATCTAGTGTTACGCAGGCGATGTTCCCATTTTCCATTTATCCGGATCGACTGCTACGTTTCTGTTCTCGGTCTCTCAATTGGCACTCGTGATTTCTCCTGATGCTTCTCGAGGAAAAAGACCAGCACCTCGTGCGGTGTATGTGAGAACTCCCACCATACATGGCCGCCAACGTTTTCGCAAACCCATCCACACCTGCTGCTCCCATGATCTCGCGCAACCATTACTTTATCTTCTTCTTGGGTCGGAGTTGATTGGTGTGACCGCACTTCTTCTTACGGCAGTTGGTGGCTCGGGGTGGGAGACGGGCGTAGCACTTTCGGCAGATCATCTTGTCGCAGTTGTATTTGGAGGCCAGCGCCTTGAGCGAAGGCTCGATGATACCACCACGAAGACGGAGAACCAAGTGCAGGGTTGATTCCTATAGCAGGTTTGGTCGTTAGATCGCAAGATTATTGCAAAGATCAATAGATGATTTGGAGCGTTATGTTGCTACATCTGCCAGAGGTTTTTTTGGCCGCCGTTTTCACCAAATTTCCATTTCCTGGCTTTCTCTAGGGGAAAGGTGTGAGGCGTACCTTTTGGATGTTATAATCACTGAGAGTGCGGCCATCCTCCAGCTGCTTTCCGGCGAAGATCAATCGCTGTTGGTCCGGAGGGATGCCTTCCTTGTCCTGGATCTTGGACTTGACATTGTCAATAGTATCGGACGACTCCACCTCAAGGGTGATAGTCTTGCCCGTGAGGGTCTTTACGAAGCTATAAATTGTGGAAATTTTTGTCAGCTTTTGATTCTTCGCTTTCACATTGTCTCCTTCATTCCATGTGGCGACTACTTCTTTTTCGTTTGGGACTTTGGATCGGTTGAAGTTTCGGCGCGCCTGGTGAAAACTGGGTAGGTGAAGAGGGACTTACATCTGCACTACAATGATTGTTAGTACATCCAGCGCAATTTAAAATCTCAACAGGACAACAAACTTACTCTTGACAGTATCTTCAGGGCGCTGTGGTTGTTCGGATCGATCAAAAGATGTGGTGGGGTGAGAAGAACGATACTCACAAGAGATTTGTGTGGCAGTCTGAAATGCCAAGATCACGTGAATAAATTGACTCATCCTAAGTGGCAACTTAGACGAGACGAGGCTGCAGCCTGGTTGGTTTGGGCCAAGGCGGTATGATGATGGAATCTCGAGTATCCCTCAAGGGGCGAGGGGTTTGTACGGCTCGCCATCATTTGAGAACAGCTTGCCGTCGAGATCACGTTGGATTCGAGTCATCTATTTCATATTGGTTCTGTTTTTAGGGCAGCCCATGATCGCGCGTGTTCATAACAGGACCACTCCCAGCCTCAAAGAAATAGTCTCATCCATAGGACTTTTTTTGGAAGGATGCCAATAACAAACTGCCCTACGCAGCTAGGTACCTGCTCGCCTCATGGCCGCCTAGACAGATAGCTACGGGGCAGACAGGAAGCGCTCTGAAGATGATTACAGGCATCAGAATTCATCTGTAGTTGTCTCTTGAATGCCGGAACACCAATTCGATCCCAACCGCCCGCCCTTGGTAATACGCACCGTCGCCATCAAAAACAGAAGTCCGTGCGGCCTTGATGTTAATTTATGTCTTCAGGCGTGTTCGCATTGCATGCACAAAAATATAGCCAGCAAGCTAATGAGCGACGCCACCAATCGGCTACGAACACTAGAAAAAGCTTGCCTCGTTCCGAGGATCCACTATGTTCTGTCTGTAGCGCTGACCTTGCAGATCCCTTTGCACGTCTTCATCTCTCCGTGGTCAAAACACATATCTAGATTCCCAATATACTTGACAGAGGTGAGAATTAGAACACCTGTAAGATCGGGAAATGATGCTGTGGGCCAGTTTCACAGCAGCCGTGTACTCCGGCGATCCATGTGGCTGATGCTCGGCTAGCCGTGGACTTGGATTGTGGACTCGAGGTGTATAAAAGAATCCAAAGTCATCATTGCAGGATGTTTCTTTCTCCAAATTCTCAAGAGAGACCCTCGTTCTGCAAATTTGAACATCAAACATGCCTCAAGCACCCAAGCCACACCCAGAGATTGTCCTTGGGACCGCCAACTTCGGCTCACCAAGTGACCCCTTGTGCAAGACGACCACCCCAGAAGCGGCCGCAGAGCTTCTAAGGACCCTGCACTCCTACGGTTACGACACCGTGGATACTGCACGACGCTACCCGTCGTTCGCACAGGGGACGAGCGAGGAATTGCTCGGGTCAGCCTTGGCCGTGCTCGAGCAGCAGAATACCGCGACCCCCAGCAGCCCATCATCGCCCGTCACCATCAAGGTCGACACAAAAGTGCTCTCCAACCCGGGCGACCACGCGATTCCAAGGATTGAATCCAGCATCGCCGCCTCCCTCTCCGCCCTGCGCCTCCCAAAAGTCCACACCCTTTACGCGCACGCACCCGACCGCTCGACGCCACTGAGCTCGCCAGCATCCGCCTTCCACGCCGCCGTGACATCCAATGGCCAAGCGATCCAATGGGGTATCAGCAACTATACGCTCAGCGAGGTGCAGACTCTCCTGCAAATCTGCGACGCGAACAACTGGGTCCGCCCCGCAGTATACCAGGGCCAGTACAGCGCCGTTGCACGACAATCCGAGACTGACCTAATCCCGTACCTGCACTCTCAGAACATCGCGTTCTACGCGTTCTCGCCCGGTGCGGCAGGGCTCTTTGGATCAGCGTCGCGCCTGCAGCTGCAGAACGTGGCGGGGGACGCGATGCGTGCGGCATACGGTGCGGAGGCGGTGCAGCGAGCTGCTGAACGGGTCAAGGATGCAGCGAGGGAGAATGGCATTGGCAGTGGTCATGAGGTTGCGGTGCGCTGGATAGTCTGGCATAGTATGTTGGATGCGAGGTTCGGGGATAAGGTTATTATTGGGGCGGGGAGTAAGGAGCAGTTGAGGGAGACATTGGGGAGCGTGCATCGGGGCCCGTTGGAGGCGGTGGTGGTGGATGTTGTAGAGAGAGTTTGGGATGAGATCCAAGGCGAAAGGGAGGGTCAGATTGTGAATAAATAGTTTCATGGCTGGAGCAAGGCTCGGAACAGGTTACAGTCTGCCACAGTGCCACTGCGTTAGCTAGTATCGTTTCCTCTCAGGCGTTTAAAGAAAGCTCCAGTGTTGTCTAGGGAAAACACCCCCATAGCCAAGTTATAAATTCAATCGAATTATTCTATATTCCTATCTAAGGAGAAAATACAATTTCCTCCGCTTTTGCTGAATCGGCAGCTTAGGCAAAAGACCTACCCATTTAATCGACAGGCTCCTCCTCAAGCAACACTTCGAAACTAAACGGCTCGAAGGGGACACCTTCACCGACGAAATGTTTACTCATAGCCTCGACCCAATGAAGACGGAGCGAGTGCAACATAGCACTGGTACCTTCCATAACACACAGCACAGCAATAGTCAGAACAAACCAGAAGAAGAATGTGACGACGATCATGACAACTTGCATACCGCCGGACGAGGCGAATGCATTGCCCAGAGTCATGTTCCATAGCACAACTGAAAGCTGTTGATGTGCAAGAGACAGCGCCCAAAGTCGGAGGTAGGAGGCCGTGTGTGAGACGCAGTTAAGGCAGAATTCGATGGTGTCTAGGATATGAATGTTAGTACTTGGCCAAAGTCAGTTTGATCGAGAACTGGAGGGCTTACGAATAGTTTGGTGAATCATGACCTCGGAGAACTCGAATTCTTCATGCTCATCACCTCCTCCGATGTTCTCGGTGATCATGGCTCCCTCGTCATTGTCTTGGCTCGGCCGGCCGTTCATGTGATGCTCATCGTTGTCATCATCGTCATCCAGAGCATGAGTCACTCGACTAGTGTCGCCAATTCCACGATACCCTTGAGCCGTGGTCTTGCTATGTTGCCACCTCAAATACAATGGTTTCAACAAAAGCAAGATCGGAACGTTGATCATCGCGATCAAAACCAGGAAAACTTGCAGCCCGGCCTGGCCACTGTAGAGTTGCTCCTCGGGCGCAACGTTGCCAGGAGACAAGAACATCTGGATCAACATGTTGAGGAGTGAAGGTGGATTCCGACCCTCCGCTGCCCAGTCAATCGACCATTTGTAGAGAATACAGAAACTGAGATAGCCGAAAATGCTCTGGAAGAAGATCATTCCTGGAACGAAGTTGCCCCATATATCAATAGGTGACTTGAAGTGTCGGGCGTTGATGTAGGAGAAAGTCAAGGCATAAGTCATATGTGCCCAACCCATGAGGATGGAAAGTTTCATCTTCAAACTGTTGCTGAACAGCAAATCATTTTCGGATCCATGCCACGCCCAATCCAATCCGAATGGGTATCGATAACTGCCTTTGAGATGGCCTGTCACCTCTGGTCGTCCTTCCTCGGGGAACTCCCAGGCCGAAGCGAAGGGAGTGAAGCCCTTCGAGAAGACATCGTTGTAGATGAGACCAGTGTACATGGAGAAGATACCCATCATCAGCATGATGTATCGACCGTAGAAAGCCATGGCGAAAAGTTCATCTTGCTTGGAACGTGAGAGCGGTTTTTCCCAATAGATCATCGCGGCGGCAGCCATGGCCATCAATGTCCCATGGCCAAAGTCACCGAACATGACGGCGAAGAGGAAAGGGAAAGTGACGATTGTGTATAGACCAGGGTTGACTTCCTGGTATTTGGCAGTACCATACGCGTTAATGATAGTCTGGAAGCCCTCGGTGAACTTGTTGGTCTTGTTGTAGGTGGGAGGAGTTTTGTTGGTCTTGATCTGGTTCACAATCGTTGGGACCGAGAGACCTGCACGGTCATTGACATCTTGTAGGGTGGCTCTGATCTGAGGAAGGGAGCTGGTCGGGACCCAAGCTTCCGCAATCAGGGTCTTGCGAGCTTGGTCGTACGAAAAGAAGTTGAGAGCGTTGTACACAGCCTTCTCTTTCTTAATGACAATCAACCATGCCACCAAGGATCGTGCAATCGCATTTAATTCCGCATCGAGCGTGTTCTTGGTGTTTCGGAGAACGCTTGCTAGGTCAGATAGGCGGGTGTTGACTTCGTGAATCTGGTCTCGACGCAGGTCGCTGTTCTCGTCGACATTGTATAGGTCGGCACCGAGAGACTCAGAGATCTTTCTGATCTTGGCGATGATTTCCTTGCCGTGAGCAAAGATAACAAAGACGTTCTTCCGGGTTTCCTCGTTCGTCTCAGGATTGATGATGGGCTCTGGAATTTCGGATTGGTTCATGTACAGATTGCCACGGAGGGTTCTCCACAAGATGCGTTCAAAGGCGGCGAGACGCTCACGGGGGATGACGCCGGAAACGAAGCCGATGTTCATGACGGCGAAGCTCTGCTGCTGGCCAGTGGCATCGCTATTAACTCTGCCTTCCTCGGCCTCGGTGTTACGCAGGAGAGGAGCATCGTCTTCATCGATGCTGTTGCGGATATCGTCGGTTTGTCCGTGTGCACGATCGAAGAAACCACCAGCCTCCTTCAACACCCATCGCCACTCAGTCAATTCGACTTCTCGCTTCTTCAGTGTTTCGTAGCTTTCGTTGAGATTGCTGACGCGGTGTTCCAATGCTTCAGACCGCTCAGCGAGCTCATCGATCTCACTAGCCTGCGGCGCCGCGAGCATATTCTCATCAAAGTCCCAGTGGCTCCTCATGCTGATCCCAGATTTCTCCATCTGCGCCTTGAAATATTTAAGTTGGCGTTCAACATTATCCAAACGGCGAATCTCCTTAGTGAAGGTCCTTTGAAAGGCCGAAGTTTCGGAGTTGAGATCTCGGAATTGGACGAGGCCGATTTCTCCCAAAGCAGAGACGACTTCACGGCCGATTTCGTTGGAGATGTAGAGCTGGGTCAGGGACATGCTCGCCGATCGGAAAAGAGTGTCTTGTTGGGCCATGCTGGGCGGTGGATAAGGGAACGAATTGGCCGCCCAGGCCGTGTAAAGGAGAACGTGAAGATTAGGATAACAAGAAAGAGCTTTGAAGGCCCCTTGGTTGTTGAATGAAGGTGTTTGTTGAAAGGCGGAGGCCTGCTACGAGCCTGCAACTGTCAAGATGATTGGCATCAAGGAAGCTGGCCCCAAGGAGTACGGGGGAGCATGACGAGGTCGAAACGTGTTATCGCTTCAACGTTTTGCCGCGCCAAGCTTGGCTCCAAGGCTGTCGTCAGGGCTGGGTGTGTTCTCGGTATTATTACGAGTACGAATACGAAGACTACGACCCGCTGATATGTACCCCGTACGAGGCATTGACTCTGCATCGATTGATATCTTGTCCAATCAAACAGGTACCAATTTCTGAAACTCAGCAGGCTCTTCCACCAGGATCTGCATTCCCACCTCAATGACACCTCCGACCTCGACCGTACTCATGACGCCCGCTTTGCGCTCAACAATGTTCCGCTCTGCGTCTCGAACAATAAACTTCTCTTGTAGACCGGACCGAAATTTCTGGATCTGAGGGCAAGGGTTGCGTAGGCCGGTAAGGACGACCACGGGGTGAGGCTCTTTTGTCATCGTACGCGTAGCCGGAGGCAAGAAATGAAGCTTCGTGCCCGTTGGTCTTTCCAACAGCCGTAGACCTCGAGTAGTCACGTTCTCGCCCAAATCTCCAGGCCGAACATCGAATTGGTCCAGGATCTCAAGATCCATCAAGTGCACTTGTCGTAGATTCTTGGGTGGCGGGCGAATGTGTAGCCGTGAGCGATGTTGGACCGTCTCGCCGCAATGGCAATCACCTTCGACGCCTAGCCCGGGAAGCAGCTTGAGCGACGGAGACAGTGTTTTGGAGAATACATGATCCCTGGACAGGGAAAGGGAAATAATAGACATTGTAGTCTTTGGATTTACTGTTTCTCGCAGTTGAGAGGCACAGAGGTTGCTCGCTGGTACCGATGGTAAGTGTCGACGAGGAGAGCCGCTGAACACTACCTGGGTGCGGTTCTGCTGTGAGTTAGAGCAAACAGGTGTGTTATTTCATTCCAGATTGCATTTGGTGTATGCACAACAAATCCGCTCGTATATTCAAAAATGGATACGGCGTCATTTGATTGGCTTCCACCTGAAGCGAGACCCTCGACGTACGCACTGAATTGCACAACGCAGCACTTGAGACAGCCGGAACTCAAGACCCTACTGCCATAATGTACAACATACAATGATTCCAGCCTATTTATTGCATGTTCGAGTGATTCTAATCTATGATTCGATAAACTTGGACGCTAAAGATGAAGCCATCATTTTTAAGGAGCGTCCTAGCATCACATTCCAACATAAAGAGGAGTATCCTCAATGTGTTGGGTAGGCATCCAGCATACCCTGCAATGCATACTGTTGTCCCTGCTCAACTCGGCGCGATGAGTTTCATCATCAATCTAGCATAGAACTTGTCCCCGATTCCATCACAGCGGTATCCTTGAATTCACCTCCCGGAAGAGGATGAGCTCATGAGTTGGCACTCAAGTTCCTCACAATCACCGGAGCCTCTCATCTTCCCTCGCTCGCTGCTTATGAGTTTCCCGTCTGATCAAATGTAAAGTTATACATGGAAAAGAATGGTAAAGCCGCCGCTCTAACCTCATGGTCGTTAACCCAGCCGAAAGGAATCATCTTCGCAACGCCCACGCTATGTCGTTCAAGCACATTTACTCTGGACAGCATCCCAAGCGAAGGACAATCAAGCAAAATAACTCTTCCATAAGACGCCAGACAGGTCTTCAATCTGTTCTGGTTTGAAAGCCTGAGAGGGAGTTAGCACAGCTCGAGGTCTTGATGGTGTTTTTACAACTTACCTTGACGTCAATATGCCACGTATCCTGTCGAGTCTTCTTGAAATCGCTGATGATGCTCTTCACACTGTTTCCTACGGTCGCCGGATCATTGGCCGCTTTGCTGCTCAATGTCACAAGGACGTCAGGCATCCATGTTGGTGGTGGGCTTGAATAGGGAAAGGCTTGAATCAACGCCCCCAGGCCCAAAACGGCCGCATGTCGGACAATGACCAAGCGTTGTGCTTCTGGAGTTGGAGTATTCGTCCCTGATGTGCGAGCTGACGACAGCCCAGCCGCGATTCCGGCCAGTTGGCCCTTGGGCTTTTTGGGAAGTGGATTGTCTATCAACGTCTGAGTGAACCTGTCGCGCAGTTGCACAATCATCTTCTCTCTGAGCTCAAGCGGTGAGCAGCGGATCATGCCCGATAATGTAGTCGCGGCACCAGCACGGACCTCGTGTTGCGTGTCTTCCAACATGTCAGCAACACACTTGAACAGCAGCTGTTTGCTCTCCTCCGACAACAAGAATAATCGTCGGAAGAAGATGATTTGCATGTTGATCATGACCCGCAAACGTTGGTGCCACGAAGGGGACGTTCTTCCAATTCGAATCAATGATTCAATCAATTTCTGGTCTTCTCCCATGCGATGAGGAATATTGGGCAGATGCCGGAATACGTGATAAGCTAATGATTGCAACTCAGGATCTTCCTTGACATCCATCATGTGTAAGAACTGTTCTGTAAACAAATGTGGGAAATACTTCAGAAGCTGAGTGCACTCGGAAGACGAGAGCGTCACATCTAACCAGAGAAGGATGGTCTTGCTGCCTGACGTGTAAGCCGAAGGAGTTTGTTGTCCAGGTGTACGCTCCTGTCGCCACTTTTCGATGCGCGAGAACACCTCCTGGATAGTGTCGTCAAATTCTTGAGTGGGAACATATGGCTGTTTCCCGATTGACCCAGCGGATTTTTGGGCTTCGATGAGTTCTTTAACATCCTTGTATGATTCATGATACCGGGTTCGCGAGATGGTAGCCAGAGTATGTGCCACGGCCTCTCGGACACCTTTGTATGGATGATCGATGTGACTCAAGAAATCTTCTCTGATGGGCGCTTCCAGTTGGAAGTGCCACCCTGCATCCCTGATCACTTGATGCAACAAGTGGATCTTGGAGCTTTCCTTGAATGCAGCATTCGAGCTCATATCCAATCGGAAATTGGTCAGCCATTCGACCAGAGGCCATGCTCGACGGGGGTCACGAGCTTGAAGAATCATGTGGAGGAACGTTGTCCAGTATCCGGAGTTTTCCGGTGTCAAGCCATCGGAGAAAACTTTGCGGATGATTGGGAATGCAAATTCCCAAACAATTGTACGTCGCTCTATCGAATTGTCCATGACGGACATCACTAAGCCCGCGAGAATTTCAGCTGTGGCTCTATGTTGATGTTTGTCACTCCCATCTTCAAACACAGCCAGGGTTTCCTCTTTGATCTCGTCAAACGTTGCCACGGCGAGGCCATCTCGAATGATGAGCTCAAATGCATAGGTCAGCGTTGCTGCGCTGGCTATACGGAACTTATCCGCAGACTGATCACGTGGTTCTTGCTTGAGGTATTTGAAAAATGTGGAGAACCAGTTCCGGTCGAGCAGCTTGCCAATGACGGCACGCTTTTTCCATTCCAATTCATCATACTCGATGTCCCGCTTAACGTTGGCCTTGTATCCTGGCATTGATTTCGACCAGACCAGCCAACCAGGGTAATCATGGTCGATATATACATCAGCTTCCGGTTTTGAGAATGCTTGCAAGTATTCATCCGTCCATGACTCCTTCTCAGGATGTGTCGTCACGTTGACTTTGGCCGGGAGATCTTGCAGGGCTTGGATGTAGTTCGCGTAATCATGGCTACTCACGGCTCGGACATCCGTCATGGTAAACAATGCGACGAGGCCTTGCGAATATAGACCTCGTAAGCCCGGGTGAGGGTCGATAGTACCACGAGTGATGAGGTCGATCATATTGTCGGAAGCAATGTGATCAAAACGCATGCCCAACGACATCACCAGCGTTGCGACCCTTGTAGCCTTCTTCCAATGTGAGACACGGCCTAGATCAATTAGATCTTCTGCAAGTTCGGCCTTTTTCTTCTCGATGCTGGCACTTTTGCTGAGTATGAAAGCCTTCTTTTTGGCAATTTTATCTTCCACATCCTCTTCAGGCGCGAAGGGATCGACCACAGTCCGATCAACGATCGCCATCCGATCACCGGGGCGGCCGTAATCCATCACTTGGAAGAGACCTCCACCGCACAACTTCTGAATTGACGGCTTATCAGCGGTGCTCGCATTGATGAATGTTTTGATCACGGTTGGTGTGTACTTCCAATGTCGTCCCACCGTCTTCGCCAGACTGCCAAACAGTAATGCGAAGAGACCACCTTTGATCCGTGGAAAGTCGTTGTGCTCCACAGCTCGTTGGAAAGCCGTCAAGAGAGGTGGGATGACATACAAGCGGGCTCCAAATACCACCTTGAGTGCGGATTCTCCAGCACTTTGAGCATTGCGGCGAACTTCGGTATACAAAGAAACAGCGGATTCAGCCAGGTCCGTCAACAACTGTTCATCCAACTCGGACCGCGGTCTCGGGGCGGCGTTGTGTCTCAAACGTTGTGTATGGTAGACGTTAGCTCGTCGGACCAGGATAGATCGAGGATAGTCTTTTCGGATGCCACTGACTTTGTACGGTTGCTCATCGGCATGAAGCAAGCGCGTGACGCGGTCTAGCACATGCGCAGAGCGCTCAATGCCGACGTCAACAAACCATGATCGGTAGGCGGTATACAGTGGTGCGAAGGAGGAGACATCGTCCTCGCCTTCCCTTGTTAGGAAGTCGTGCACTTGGTGAAGCACTCGTCCGATTTCCTGTCGTAAATGATGCAGAGGTGCGTAATTTTGGTCCCCCGGTCGAAGAAGTTCACCGCTCGGATACTGAAAAGAGGGTTTGATGGATGTTTCGTCTGTCCCATCCAAAACGGCATCAGGGTCAGCCCCGTTTTGACCCTCCTCTGGTATGTGTCCATTCGCCTGTGACATAATGGTATCGGCATCGACACCAACCGCAGTGGTCGTTAGTCCTTCATTGACACCTTTAGCATCAAAGAGAACCGACACTCCAGCCAGAAGAAGACGTAACAGAACTAGGTTTCTGGAGACTTCGTCCGACCATTCTTTGCCACTTCCATCTCTCTTGATGCTAGATGTTCCTTCGATCAGGCTCTTGAGATGCTTCAGAGCACCTTCGGCTTGGTTCTGAAACAACTCAACCGCAAAATCGAGCTCTTCCTGGTTGGGGACATGCCACTTGGGATTGACCGTGGCAGCCGGCTCCGCTACGCCCCAAAGGTCTGCCGTGACGCCATTGGCTATTCTCACCGGCTCATATAGACTGTAGTCGGCAGTATACGTAACAGTTAAGTTGAGTAGAAGGTGATGCACATAGTTTGAGACATGGACGGTCGGCATTCCCTTGCACTTCTGCTGCATGTACACGGCAATGTCGAATAGCTCCTGCTTGTATTTGAGGACCGCCGAACCAACATGGACCACACACATACTGAGCATACTTATATTCCAGACCAGTCCTCGGTCACGGGGCAGAACATCGGAAGCCGCATTTCTCGTTGAACCCGCCCCATTCTCGTCAATCTCAGTTCGAATAGCGGCCACCAAGACGGGAATAAACTTGGCGAGGGCCTTTTCAGGATCGACCTTGCACAGGCAATTGCAGATGAACGCCATGGCGTCCCGTGATTGATGGATAACATGATTGGCCACGAAATCAACAATCTTATTCAGGGCCAGGTCGAAAAGCTCCGGGGATAGTGATGCAAGTAATGGCATGAATGCGGCCGGGAGAGTATTCACAATGTTTTCCTCGGGAGAGCCACTTCTGATTCGAGCTGCATCGGGCAGATTTTCAAGCAGTGTAAATACCCGTCCCAAAAAAGAGCTGACGAATTCACCAAACCCAGCGGTTGATGACGCCAGGATCATTTCTTCTTGTTCCTTGTCCAAGTCTGCGTAGTTGAGTTCTACGGTAGCGCCCTCGAGTTCCATTCTCTCCATTTCACCTGTGATCCATTCCATGGCCAGGATATTCCCCTGGACGTCTTCTCGTCCCTTCGAAAGGTCCTCGAATGGAATGTTGTAACAGACATTGGCGAAGAAGGAGAGTGTGTAGAGTGTCTTTTCGAGATCATTGGCATCAATTCCAGGAAGAGCCAGGCCTAGTAACGCCGTGATGTGGCATCGGTATCCCTTAGTCCTAATCATAGTCCTAGCCAGAATCTGCAAGGATCGTAGTGATGAGATAGTTCTGTGGACCTCGACCAGGCCTTGCATAGACGGGTAAATGCGTTGCAGTGCACCAGGGAGAATTAGATCTGGTTCTAAGAAGGCTAGGGCCTGTAGTGTTGATAATGAATAGCTCATTGCGGTACCGCTCTTTGCATAGATACCCATGAAGATGACTTCTCGGAGGCATAGGACAAATCGCTTCCGGAGTGGAGCGTTGAGTCTTCGTTCTTCTGGCACCTCCATCTCACCATTCCGCTCTCGGTTCCACCGCATAACGAAGAAGTCTGCGAGGTAGAAGACCAATTGGGCAAGAGTTCTGGTCCATGAGCCAGAATTCGATGGGTGGAAGAACGTTTCGACGGCCTGGATCAGGGTCTCAAGGAAAGATAGTACTGACTCCTTCTTTTCCAGACAGGCTGGTGATAGAGACATGACGAACCATCGAGCAATATGATGGGATACAGGATGCTTGCGACTGTCACGATCCAGGAGAATGCCCATGCCTGCCGTTAAATCGACAAGGGCGCTATATGGGGAGGTTGACTGTCCGACAGGAATCTCCAATAACCTTAAGATGGCAGTCACAATAAGGGTTGACTGTTCTTGGGTGAAGATGCCAAATTCCGAGAACTCCACATGCTTGCTGGGTAAGGCGTCCCGAGCCATACGAGAGAACAGGTCGAGGCTAGCCACATCGACCGTACGGGAACGGTTGACCAACGACCATAAATGGAAGAATGTCGGAAGATATTGCTGGGGGGCTAGGTCGGCACGGTTGGGTGGAGGAGGTGCAGTAGGGAGGAGGAGATTGAGCAATCCAACCACGACAAAGGCACCCTCAGCGTGTGACATTGTGAAGTGAGGTAGAAGCTCCTCCAGCATGGAGGGTGTGTCTTCGGGGTCGAAGTATAGCTGGGAGAAGGAGCATAGCTTGATCAGAGTCTTGACATTCCTCTTGAGGTTTGAAGCCTGCCTCAACCCGGACTCGCTCGGTAGAACAAAAACCTTCAATTCCCGGTACAGGATGCGCCAGTCGAGTGTTAGGTCTTTGAGTGGTCGCAGGTAATGCTTTCGCCTAGGACAAAAGGTCAGTAATTCGCTCTGGCAACTGGGTTGAATACACACTTGGTGAGGAGCATGAACATGCTCGCAAAACGTTCAGCGACCGTGGGGTCGATGCCCGGAGCCAGAGCAAGCTCATAGTAGAGTTTGACAAGTTGAACTCGTTGTTCTTTGATGAGATCGAACTTCAACCCGAGCCAGCTGCGTAGTTCTCTAGTCCAATGCAGGGCGCCGGGTGAGAAATCCCCAGCTTGGATGGCAATGTAGAGGTGCTTGAGGATCTCGGCAAGGTTCTTTTGGCGCTGGCTTTCATCTTCAACAGGATAAGGGAGGGTGGTGAAATAGGGAAACGTCCGTGGTCTATTTCGCTTGACTTCGTATGTGCTGTCGGTCATTTGTGTCTGGTCTAGATTGGCTGCACCGCCAGGAGAGGTTGCTCTAGAAATTTCAGAACCATTTCTCAGGCTAAGATTCACCACCTCTTCTAGATGTTGTTTGTGATTGTCCATAACCGAGCGAATGCCCAGGACATTTGAAGCCCAGGGAGGAGAATGAGGATCAATAGAGAAATAGGTGATGGTTGTACAGAGTGAGGTTGGTTACCCTGACAAGTATGTATGTTGGTTGAAAGTATGGTGAGCAGCCGCTTAGCAAGCCTCAGTGCAGCCTTGTTATGCTACGTCACGCTAATGCCTGCGGAGAGGACGGAGATGGGTAAAGGGTGCGAAATATGGGTGCTGGGACTGGTATAAATGGTGGATTGTATCCTTGATTGAGAGAATGATGACGAGGTCAAGATTTCAGCCTTAGCCTCAGACTCAGAGCAGTGGCAGTTACCCAAAGGTGAGGACGGCAGGCTTGTCTCTTAAGATGCATTGACACCTGCACACGCGACTGGCAAGCGACTGGGACGGTGAATCGAAGGGCTGGCCACATGGGCATATGGATTCCTTGGCAACGTCCGGAGAATCAGTAACTCCGAAAAATACACATACTCGGAAGACTGTCAGTCCGCTGACCTTTCGCCTTCCCGAGGTCTGCATGGTCCTCCTTTCCTCCCTAGATATTGGTATCATTGTATGAAGTAGTACGCAGCACAGACACCGGACGAAGGTGTTTGGCACAACCAACCATGCATGGGAGGGCGGGCATTTGTGGGTGCCACGCAGCAGCAATTTGAAGGTCATTTCTCATGTTCCTCGTATTCAAGGACAACGCGGTATCGTTTCAAGAGACCTATTATTAGAGCGATTCCAATAATGCCCGCATCCTCGATATCTCAACTGGGTGGTCGTGGACAATATGGACATTACACTGCATCTACGGAGTAACGCTGAAGACAACCGTCACCTGCCACCAAGTTTCACCATCGCAAACTATCATGTCGCGTCCCGTGTCGCGGCCTTATTCTGGTTTCCTGCCCCAGACATAGGTAGAAAGGCACATACATGTGCAATTTCGGGTTGATCAAATGGGGTTTGACCTGGGCGACGACCTCCTTCGTCTGCTCCGCAGTGTATCCAAGCACTCTCGTGAATAAAGCCATGGTGAAGGGTTCGACCGCGTCTATAAATTGGGCACGATAGTAGATACCCAGTTCTTTATTCTTCTTGCCCTTGGCCCAAGGGCCAATTGGCACCTTGTAGACCTCTTCGTGGACGTCGACAAACCCAGCCTCCTCCATGTTCTTTTTGAGCGTTGCGCAAATCCTAAACTCTTTGCCGAATTTCTTGCTAGCCTCGTTCATCTGCTCGACCCAGTCCAACAGGTGAGTTGCTTCTGCTGCAGTACCATCATCGCTACCCACATGACAGTTGTACTCTTGCACTTCCATCCATCCCCCAGGCTTGAGATTTGCTATTGATTGGGAGAACAGCCTCGGCCAATCCGCGACACTTCCACAGAGTGCTCTGCCGTGGATGTAGTCGAAATGCTCAGTTGGTGGATATGCCCATTCACTCTCAAAGTCATCGACATAGAATTTGCATTTCGGCGGTATCTATTTGGCTGTCAGTGGCTCCACCCTTTCCACTTTTCCGACAGGTGTTTCTCTACCCATTCGGGCTGAATCGGAGACAGATCAGTCCCAATAATCGTCGCATTCGGCTGCTCATCGGCCCTTTCTATACACCACATACCTGTTCCACAGCCTAGGTCAAGAATGCGTTGTGCTTGGTTTGGAGTAATTGGGGCCCGGAGAAGCGCCCCGCCGATGATGAGTTTGTAGACATGATGAAGCATGTCTAGTCGATCTTGCTCCTCCTCATCGTTAGGCAGGATGTATTGCCCTTCGCGATAGGAATGGTACCTTTGCGGTCAGCTACTCATACAATCATATTTCCTTACCGGACTCTACCATACCGTCTACCATTCACATATTTGTAGTTGAAAACCGACGATGCCAGAGAAGCGGACCACGAGCCGCCAATTGATGACCCGAGCGCGGAGTCGGCCTCATTCAGATCGGCCTATCGAATTTTAATATCATTTGACCCCCAGTTCTCTGTCATTGTGCTCACATCGGGTATTAAATCAGCTTGATGAGCATTGGATGCCTCCTCATCGGCTTGGGGTGACTGCTGGTTGTCGGGATTACTCATAATTCGGTCAATAGTCACCCGTAGAATATCAGGAACGATTGAGATGACGCTGTCGTAGCTAGAGAAGGGAGTACAAGATTTCGCGAAAGTGGACTTACATATTCTATCAGGTCATCCCCAGCGTCCAATCGCTTACCTTCTTGGAGCTTGACAATGTAGTTGCGCTATGTGGACTGCTGCGAGGGCTGATGGTCCTACCAGCCTCTACTCAATTTTTAGAGCCTCGGCATAGGAGGCAGTCCATATTCTGTACTGCGTGAAACCGGTCATGTTCACCTTTCAAGCACATTCGAGTTGTGGTGGAGAAGAGCAAAGACTCGAAACAGCGAGTGCCTTGCCTAGACGGAGTTGCTAATGACTTTATAGCGAAGACGCAGGTAGGACTGCAAGAACAATCCGCTCTTCCTAGCGCCTTGATGTCCAATGGGCGAACTTGTGGGTCGAGCGGGGAGGAATAGCATGAGCTTTTGCATGAAGTATGGAGTCCCCAGGACGATTGAGCCCTACCCAGTTAGAAAGCGCTTTACTCGTCCAACATGAGACCTTGAAGAGGTTGGTGTGCTCAGCAATACGGCCTGGGGAAACATAAATCTACAACTGGTGGCCCTGCGAGAGAAGCTCAATTTGCTGACCCCCTAGCGCGATTGTTCTCCTTAACTTGAAGTGCATTATTGAAGTATTTACTAGAAGGATACTCCCCTATTGATTGGATTTGACGTGTAGGTACTTTGACTCTACGCTAATTACCGAGATGCCTTCGACGGTCCGAATCGTGCGTCAGTTCCTGCAGACCACATTGGTTACAAGACAGATCAGCTCACCTCGGTCTCAATAAGTTACCATACACCACTCTCAAACCTGATTCAATATTTTCGCCTTCCTGGCAAAGACCGTAGGCACCGTCATTAGTGCCACGTGTCTACCCCCGTGCAAGAAGACCACCAACTACTACACCGCTATCGTTATATTTGGTCCTTGGTTGCAGCTCATCCGCAGACCCGTTAGCGCCTACTGCGTCAAACGCCAATGTGAAGGCAGACTCTGTATTCCTACTGGACCTCCAGGTGTCCCCAAGGTGGCACTGGATCCCTCCAGGCAGAGCTTCCTTTGCGAGGTCCTTGGCCTAATGACTCGAGTAGTGCTTTTATCTGCCGTTTAATGTATAGTTCTTAGTCATAGATTTAAGGCCCCCTTCTTGAACGGGGTGTCCGCGCCACCCTACCTATGCAGCACCTACCTAATATACCTAGGTATCAAGAAGCGATTCACTTGCTGCATATACTGTGCGGATCTCCCCCAAGCCTCTCCAATTTCTCCCTTTTGCGACCTTATCTTGATATTTCAGGAATAAATTAGAGAGCTTCGGGGAGATGAAGGGGCATGTCTCACAACCAATCAGGTGCCTCGCTCACGCAGTATCCTGTATGGCAGTATGTCAAAACAGTAAATGCTATAACCGGTGCTTACGGCAGTATTGCCAGACCCTTTCCCTTCGGGACTCCCCACACGAACCCGGATGATCAATGGGCCGATAGATTGCTTTGAATTGCTGAAGTAGATAATATGTAAAGTCGTTGCTGGGAAATCTGCCTGCAGTTTAACTGGACTAACCGTTTTGGGCACATTCTCGGGTTGGGCGCGCCGCCGCTTTTGACGGCTACAAGAACCTTCACTTCCCCGACGCCCTCTGCCTTCCAACCTGTTTTCTTTCCTCACATCCATCTCCCTGGTGCACCCATCGTGTATCACGCGCTACAGCCTGCATCCATCTCGACTGCATCAGGCCCCCTCCCTCGAATCTCCACCGGCTGCTCCAAAATCTGCCTTGCCGCTGTCAAAGCGCCGTGATCGCCCTCGCAATCCTCGATCGTATGTAACGGTCTTTGCGCCCCTCGACGCGGCCCATTTCGGCTCCCCCAGCCGCCAGAGCAGTCCCCTTCGTGCCTCTGCCCGTTTTCATAACGGATTGCCTCACTGTTGTCCGCTCGAACGGGTACGGTGGTCTATTCGGCATCGGGGTCGCTGGTTCTCATCCTGTGTGATTGTCCCGGGCATAAATCCAGGATTCTAGATCCCAGGTGTCCTTGAGTACTTATAGTAAGGTGGCCAAGATGTGAAAAACGCTGACAATCCTGAAGTTGTAATGAATCTTACACTGTCACGGTGCTCGTAATTAATAGTGCGCCAGCGTTTTTCCTTCCCGTTTTGGAAGTCACATAGCTCCAGCCTTGCCAACAAGGCTGTGTCTCTGTTCTCCAATCAGCGTACCTTCCTTCTTTGGGTAACAGCGTCCACATGCCCTTTCCCGGTCACTACGTGTGCAGGATCGATCCTTGTTGCACCTTCCAATCTGATAAAAAGATGTTAGCACTTTCTACACCTAGCCAGCTCAACGGACACCGTCCGCAATGCTAAACCTTTTCATTCCTAACATCCTACGACCCGACTATACCTGGCCTCGGCCGATTGCTACCGTCATCGCCAGCACAACTCCGCCAATTCCAAGGATTTCAAGACCAATAGTGCGGCGATTTTGGGGGTTGATTCACGGCTTGCTTGCACGCTTTTCGCAACTATACTGTTCATGGACTGGTGTCCCGTTTTGTGGACTAGTCATGCAACTTCCCTTTGGTCTCATCTTGAAATGGACAGAGCGTTCCCACATCGAGGTGGGAATTGCCATGCAAATGGCCCGCGCTGCTGGCATGCCCGTCCCTAGAGTCCTATGTTATGGAGAGCACCCAGATTCCTGGAGGTCGATCTCGATCCTTATGACACGGCTACCCGGTTGGGAGCTAAATAATTCTTCTGACAAACTTGTTTTAGAAGAAGAAGGTCCCTGGGTTGAGGAACTCCAACGATGTTTAGACACGAGCCTCTCGCGAGAGCAAGGAAGGATCGTAGAGGACTGAAAGACCAAGGTCGTTATCTTTAATGCCTTCACTTCCGCTCATAGTGACATGTTGATGTTGTAGCACCAAAATGAGATTGTATGGAGTTGTATGGCTGTCGGTATACAAGAGCAAGAGACAAGGCCATTGAGAGAAAAAACGAAGCTCTCAGCTAACGTTGCTGCCAGCCTCGGCAGCATGGGTGAAGGACGCATTGCATCAGTTGGCCCATGCAGCCGCAGCTCAAGGCAAGTCTGATGTTTTCACATCATCTCCTTCCATCGCACCAGCTGTGGCAAACTCGCACAGAGATCCCAAATAGACTGTTCATCAAAGGAGTAGCATGGATGAAATAGCTGAGTTCAGCCGTCAACAATCTCCACTAGCCTAAGTTTAGCATTGGGCAGCGGGCTAACGAAGCCTATTCACACCCTGCTAGAGTTCGACAGATGGCTAGGCGATCAGACGAGGAGAAGTCGATGGAGGTCTACCGGGTCCTAGGGGCGAATGACAAGGCCAAAGTAGAGCCGAGCCAACTAACTATTAATTAGTACCTCACTGGTCAGCAATGAGCGATTTGTGCGGATAAATAGGTAAACAATAATAAACATGCGGACCGAAGATTAAGTGTTTCAGCTCTGCAAGTAACGGGGCCCTCGTCCATATATATATCAAAGGAATTCTGAGCACGCACATATCTATGTGCAAGCTGATAGCTAGCTCGCAGAATCGTGGCGCTTATATCATTAATATACACTGCCAACTAGCTAGCCGGCTGGCTAGTCATCTAAGATTAATAATACAGAGCTGAGTTCGTCGTCTCAAACCCGGTGTTCCCCAGCCATTCTCTGCTCGTCATAACGCCACTTGGATTTTATCTTCTGACCTAGTAGCCTTAACGCTTGTCTTTGTCCTCGTTATCATCGGCGTCTTCCCAGGCAAGTAATTCTGACTCGGTCTGTTTTCTTGCACGCTCTGGGGAGTACGCTTTCAATATTCTCCGGCTTTCGGCCTTGTGCGCCGCAAGTCTCTGGGCCTGAATGCGGTCCTTCTCGTGCACTTTGGCTGCTGCTGCACTCACCCTGTTCATCTCCACCGTCTCATCGAGTGTCTTGTAAAGCTGCGACTGGTCACCTAGAAACACAGCTTCCTCTCTCTCCGCCCGCCGTTCCCATGTTCGTCTCCTCGCCTCTTGCCTCCTCCTTCGCAGGAATGCTTGTTTCTCGCGCCGCACACGATTTATGGTGTATCCTCGCAACAATGATCGAGGTAAAGGCTCTTTCTTGGGGATTTTGGCAGTCAATTTGACGTTCAGTGGTGACCTTTGGTCGTCAGCCCGGTAAAGCGACCTCGTAGGATAAGGTCCCGCGGGATATCTAGACCGTTCAAAATGTGGCAGTAGTAGACGATCCACTCCCTGAATCGAATTGAATATTCCAGTGCTAGCATTGCCACTCCGAAACTTGATTGAGTTCATTTGATTTTCGCGCATGTGCTTCTCAGTAAGTGCCTTACCCTCAAGTTCGCAGTTCTCATGATTATACAGATCTCTGCCCCGAAATCGGGAATTGCCAATACCCGATGCTTTTCGTGCAGGAACCTGGAAAGATGGACGACCAAAGCGCATATCACTCAGTAGTCTTGGATGTTTGACATCTGAACGCATGGTCTGAATGACATCCATGAGGCTTCTTTCTTCATTCTCAATCCTCACGGTCCTCTCCACCGAAGTCTCAAACCGGTGTTTGTCATCCAGATAGATATATGATCTATTGATCTGGCCTTCGTATATTTCGCCCTGTGCGACGATTTGAGTTGAGGCATCCTGGACTCCCATAGCCTTGGACAAGGGAAGGGGGTCTTCAATACTCTCATTCTGGACAACAACTGGTAGATCATCACGAGCTACTCGAGGTGGAGGGGTTTCATCCGAACGAGTAAAAATGCCCAAGGATCCAGCGTTGATGTCGCTCTTCATATCAGATTCCAGGATGCCAAGGTCTTCTTCAAGGCCTAAAATCCTGTCGACCGGAACATGGTCTAGGGGAGATTGGCTTTGCAATACGCCTGACCGATCTGCTTTAAATTGATGTCCTAAGTGTCGCAGACCATCCCCTCTGAGTGTTTTGGTATTGCGTAGAAGTATACCTTGAATCCGATCTGGGACGTGAGGGATCTTTCGTATGAAGTTGAATGTGCCTGGGGCCGCTTGTGAGAGTGAAAATAGAGGTAGAGTATCGCCTTCTCCTCTTCTAGCTATTCGTTGAGATTGCTGTAGTGCCGTGGCTAGATGAACGCAGGTTAGGTATGTGGGCAAGAGCAGGTCAGGCCTTCGCTTCTCAACGTCCTTCCTTTTGTCCAAACCAGCAGACGAGACATTGATGTGACGCTCCGAGGCACCTGTGGGTTTCCACTTTCCACGTATTAGCACACTCCAAGGGGGAGTGTTTGAGAGCAATTTCTCCTCAAATAACTGAAACGCCAAAACGGTGTGCTCCAATTTTGAGGAGTGGAGCAGTGTCTGAATGTAGAAGTTCAGATTTTTGCCCGTCAGCGCGAATCCCATCTTTTCAAGGCGTCCAACAGTGTCGATAGCCTTATCAAAGAGCTGTTGTTCAGCCAGTGCACTGAGATATCTTGTGATGGCGGCCGATAGAATAAAGCGACGGGCGAAAAGTATCTTAGAGTCCCAAATGTCGGATGATGATGATTTATGAGCTAACCAAGGCGAGGCGAAGGAGGAAATATGTATTCCCGGAGGCTTGGGCAAAATGTGGGTAGGATTGAGCTCGACTTGACTGTTCGTTGTGATAGGAAGATCTGTTACGAGATCTAAAGGTGCGCCCTCGAAAAGAGTCGAAGAATCAATTGACTGGCCAAGCTTGACACCAAGGCTCAGGATCTGCATCCAAGTATCCTCCAAAACATCCCAGCTTCTGGTGCTTTTCAGGATTGCTAATCGACTTGTCAAATGTGAGATGGACTTGTCGCTGTTGCTGTTGAGATTGAGAAATGCTGACTGTGCGAGGGACGAAAAGCGATTGAGAAGTTCGTCGGCCTGCTTGAATCTTCCCTTGATGAGTAGAAGTTTGACAAGGTCTTCAAAAAACACAGCTGGATATCCGTCGACAGATTTACGGCGCCCAATACCTCGCTGTGGTTCCTGAGTAGCGCGGTCTGTGATAGAGATTTCAGCCAAGGTTGCAGCCACGCCGTCGGACATAGCTTCAACGGAAGGCCCGGCAGCCTCGAGAGACATCTGTCCTTTCAGACGCAACAATGCCAGTCGGGCACTTGGGCCGACATCAGGAAAGCGTTGCAACATTTCATGATATATCACATGTCCCATATCACGGTTCCCTTCCAATAGAAAGCCTTGGAGGACAATGGCGTAATGAAAGCGGGTAGCCATGAGTTTTTTCTTGATGTCCAGATACCGGAGAATCCGGGCGGCTTCCCCTGTTTTGCCAACAGCAATGAGGGCTGTCATAAATGCGGAGTAGGTCATAGCATCAGGTAATACACCTAGCTCCTTCATCTGTTCTTGGACTCGCAGGACGTTATCGGGTTCACCACGGAATGCGTAGTACTTCAGAATGTGATTCCACATTTTCACAGGTGGTTCCCCTAAGTTTTCTCGCGTGGACGAGACGGCTAGCTCGATGGCGGCGTTAATATCGTCATTGAGGCAATGAGAGTACACGACTCCAGCGAGCATTTCGTACGAAATTTTGATATTATACTCCTTGGCCAGCTGAAGCATCTTATTGAGCTCGTTAATGTCGCCGGAGGAAGATGGGATAGACATGAGGGTGCCGAAAGTGTGGGCATCAGGAACGACCTTTTGAGTGACCATCAATTGGAATGTCGTTAGGGCACGTTTAGGTTGGTGGGCCCTCACATAGGCGTAAAGGAGGATGTTCCAACAGTGAGTGGATCGCTCAACGCCCAACTTTTCCATGAGGTTAAATGCGGTTTGAGCACCATCTGCGTCTGCTACACGAGCATATGCGTAGATCAAGGGAGCGTAAAACTTGGGGTGCTTGGGTCGACCGTGGACACGAGATAATTCAAGGAAGGTGCTCTGGGTGGCGTCGATATCGCCCTGCTTGGAGAGTGCCTGGAGCACAGCGTGGTAGGCCCGGAGATCGGCGGCTCCAAAGTGAACAGCGCATTCCCGGATTAGATAGGTCAAGATATCTCTTGGGGTATTTTCCTGGCAGTGGATGGAGATGAGAGAGCCCATGAGACTTGGGGCTGGAGTAAATGATGGGTGGAGGGAGCGTAAATGGTTATATATCAGCATAGCAATAGAGCCTTTGTCGATTCTAGTGGCAGATTTGAGGAGTGTCTTGATGGCAATTGTGTGGGACTTGGGTGAGGGCGCAGATGTCTCCAAAATCCCCAGTAAGCCCTTGGGTGTTATGTCGCTCATCAATGAGCCCGATGAAAAGACAACTCGTTGCAGATTGAAGGAGAGGGAAAGGAGAAGGCCATGGATGGCGGAGGTGGTGGCATTAGGAGACTTCAGAATTTTTCCAAGTTCAATGAGTGCTGAGGGCAGCTTTTGCTGTAGATCAGGCTGAATGAAGATTTCGGCGAGGAGTCCTCCATGGATGGGGTCATTGTAAAAGGAGTCCCGCCAAACCTGGGAGGCAAGCATCCATAAATGGTTCTCGAGGCTGTACAACAACAGTAGGGGACTACATTTTTGGTTGAGAGTGCGGGCTGTGGCCTCGGTATTAACCTGCCTGGCGTACTGATGCCTATTGGACTTGATAGCGGCCTGAGCAGCACAAAGATAGTCGTTTTGGGAGCGTTCGGTGAAGGGGATCAGAACGTACGCATTGAGAGCGGAAGTAAGCGATTGCTTTGAAGAAGCGCTGGACAGAAGGCGTAGGACTCGGGCTGCGTAATGGGATTGATTGGACACTTGAATAAACAAAGACTGTATTCTAAGCAGCTCCGAATCGGTAGGCTCGTTCCGTGAATGGCGGTAGTATTCCAGTTCGGACTCCAAGGCCTGACTGGGATTATGGACCAATTCAGAGGGGCTGGAATTGTTTGATAATTCGGCCGCTGCATCCGCCTCTAACTCTGGTTCCGTCTCGGGCGCTGCTTTTAGCTCTGGTACAGGTACTTCCTCTTGTCCAGCCTGTCTCAAGGCAGCATGCTGTGTGTAGAATCTTGACAGCCTTGCGCTCGTGCTTTTATTGGATGCGCGAAGCAAACTTGGGTAGACCAAGCTTGAGTAAGCGTCTGGGCCTGGGAACGATAGGCTTGACGGAGAAGAGAGCTTGCTCGGATCGAAGGGCCACCAAGGTGGGAGATTGAAATGGAGGTGGTCGGCGCCATTTCTCCAGAAGCCAGGCCCTAGGGCGCGAGAGGAACGGATGGGGGAATCAAATCGTCGAAGGAACAGTTGGGAAGCTGGTTCAAGACATGAGGAAGTGCGCTCCAGCTTTAGCATGCCACAGATATAGAGTAAGACCCAGTGTCGGCAGACAGGTGGAGGTGGGATAGAAGGGGGATGATCCTCTGGGCGAATGAGCGCATGAGAAGAAAGGTGACCAGACACTTGATTGTTGAAGAATCAGGAGTTGAAGTGGAAGTTGAGAATTGATGATTAGGAACAGAACTGATATCATGTGATGTGCTGGTAGCAAAAGTGAATTAAACGTTCACTTTTGGGAAGGAACGGTTGTCGGAGTGCGACTTTTGAGCAAGGATCCACATGCACCTGCCAATTGACAATGGGCTGCCCACTACACACAAATGTTCCCCTCCACGCACTACAGCCACCACCACTATCTATCTGTCTAATACAATAAAACCAATACCAATAATGAACATCACCCATTCCATCGTATCCGAGCGAGACCGCGCTCTCCTCGCCGGTGACTACTCCTCTTACCACTCCCAGGCCACCCGACGCATCCACAATCTTCGCCGGCGCCTTGGTGCTTCAAACCGCGGCAGGAAATATAATCCCAAAGGACCCGTCACTGCTGATAATGTAGCCCAAAATGCAGAGTACTCTCTCCCAAATTCCTACCTCCCTCTTCATCTGTTGACTCTCCTCCTTTAGATGGATCCAACTACTCCTCGCAAGTGCCGAACGCGCTTGGGCCGATGCAATGGCTATGAAGTCCGCTCAGTCGCACGAAGCCACCCAGAAGCCGATGCCTGCCTCTACAAAACGTCAGATTGCTTCTAGACTGAAGAGAGCTATTCAGTACGCCCAGAATCTGGTCGAAGTTCTAAATGATTCGTCGCAAGACACTTTGGAAGCAACTGCCTATCTGTTCATGCTGAAGGGTACCCTCGATTTCGAGAAGGCCAGATGGCAGCTTTGTATCCACAATTACTCCCTCCCACACATTCTCTACACTGCTTTATCCAAGAGCTCGAAGTCGGAATCATACAAGGACTTGCTCTCCGGAATCGTTGACCCTAGCATTCGATACGCTGCATATCAACTTCAGGTAGCGAGAACAAAGCCTGTTGACGAAATTGCCATTGAGAACTTTCCCGAGTCTCAAGCTACTCTTCAAAAACGCATCCAAGCCCTCGATCCCCTAGCTTTTCAATCGGCCACCAGCCATGCCACAACAAAAGATGGTCCACAAAACATTCCGACAACCATATCGTGGCGGAGCAGAACCGTTAAATTGGAACATGCCAACATCTCTCAAGCCCTCGGCCAGTCAAAAGACCACGAAGATCACCTGGTTGCCAAATATGCCACCTTCCAAAAGGGTGATTGCAGTGCCCAAGATTTTGCAACCTCCTATGAAGATGTTATTACCGCTAACCAGGATGCTGCCGACGCTACCAAAACTGCTATTGACGAACTTATCGCGGAGGGTGTTGATCCTGGCGACAGTCGTATCCAATCTCTTCAGATCACCCGCACTGCTGTCAATTATGCCGTCATCGAGTGGCGCATTGGCCGGAACAGAATTCTTACCGGCTCACGTGACGGTCTTGAATTTGATTCTGAAAAACCCAGACGGCCGTCTAAGCCTCGCAAAGATGGTAAACCTCAAACCATCAAAGATGAGAGCGCTGGTCGCAGTCTCTCTAGACTTCGTGAACGTCTTGCTCTGTACGATCTGATCCTCCAGAGTCTCGAAGCAGTCAAGGAACTACCTGGTGTAATTGCGGACACCTCCTTCCTAGAAGAACTTCAGGCGAAACAAGCCTACTTTCGCTCACTCAAATGCCTTGCAGTTGGCCGCTCACAGGCTGTCAGTGGGAAAATTCCTAATGCTCTGGCCCTGTACGCCCGTGCTTTGGAACTTGCTCAGACCGCCTCGGAGGCACTCTCGACACAATCCCCATCACCCACTGACAGTTCAACGCCGCCTAAACTTGATATTTCGCCACAACTACTGCAAGCTACTGTTGATACATTAAATGGACTAGTCACCCAGTACCGTGCGCTGGCAGACTTGAAGGCTTTGACATCCTCTATAAAGGCTAGTGCCCAACCCGAAGTTCACGCCATCAAACCCGCTCCACTGATTGAACGTCTCAACCGCAACGAGTACATTGAGAACGTCGACTTGAGCAACCTGGTCAACTACCCGCCCAAATTGCGGCCTGTTCCTGTGAAGCCGCTCTTTTTCGATCTGGCTTGGAACTATATTGACTATCCTGGGCAGAAGTGTGAACAGGTCACAGGTGGCGTTCGAGATTCAGAACCAGCAGCACGGAAGCAGCAGGCAGCATCGGCAGCAACGGAGGAGAAAGAGGAGCAAAAACCTGCTAAGCGAGGCTGGTTCGGGTTCGGAAGGTGAAATGAGAAAACATATCAATGCACTAACTCTCCATCACTATTTTGAAACGCCCCCCTTTTTCGTTTGAGAGAATTAAATGCCCACGCTGGGGCAACCGACTTGCCAGGCCGACGGACAGCGATGACATGTACAATGTTCAGAGTTATATGAATGAGACGAAGTTGATGGCATTATTCATATCATGATGACCATGAAAAATGGCCTACGACCTAGGTATGCGGTCCATATCAGCAGCCATCTATGTCCCATGTCGATGGCGATCGAAAGCGATGGTCTCGACCTAGATACCTTAGGTATGTACATACCTAAGGCAAGTAGATATCACAACAACTGACTTAAAGCCCGCTAAAGCACGCCAACCGTCTAATACCTTCCCGTCTCCTACAATCTCTCCAAGTGCTTCTCCACATGTATCGTTCTGAGTGAAACCCACTCCATGGTTCTTCTCTCTCCTCCCTCCTTCCTATTCCTCGTCCTGTAACGCATCTCAAACCATACACGAATCCCAGACGAATTCCAGGAACGGACCCAGGAACGACCACCAACTCCCTCCCCTACCTACCTACCTATCTATCTATCTACCTAAAAAGGAGTCTTGCCCAATCTCCCTAAGATGCTAGAGCACACTCCCTCTCCCTCTCCCTCTCTCACCAGTCACATCTCCTCATCTCCCCTACCCACATGACCGACCCCGCGCTCCACCGCCAACCGTCAATCGCCATCTCGAGCGGCACGGTGCTGAGCGTGGAACTGGAACTGGAACTTGGGCCCGCCCAGCTCACGCACACAGCCATTTCGGGCGGACCCCTCGGCAGTAATTACTGGGTCACCCTGAGATTTTGATTGAGCGACATCATAATAGCGAAGGAACGAACTGACGCCAAGTTCTCCTTTTTCACGCACGTACGCACGTACAAGTACGTATAGTATGTAGGATAGGAGGGATAGTCCTCGTCGAGTCGCAAATCCAAGTCCGAGGAAGTGGGAGTGGGAGTGGAGTGGGTGCGGGCGGGCGTTTTTCAAAGTTTCAAGTCACTGGCACTGCCGATGAGTGAGTGAGTGAGTGATGCGCATTTGCGGGTTGTCAGACAAGTGGGTGGGTGGGTGAGCGATATCGACTATCTACGGACGGACTATGTGCTTACGATCTACAAGTACGATCTACGGTAAAAGGATGGCAGGAAGGACACTAAGATAGTGGGTTTTGTGTCAAACATGATCTGGTGGAGGTATCTCGGATAATGTCGATCTAATCTGAAGTAGATTAAGTTAGGTACATGTACGTAAATACAGACGGAGTACGTAAAATACATTAGGGCACCTAGGTAAGAACGTACGACTCGAATGATGTACATACATAGGTACGTACACGCGTTCACACACCTTCAGTCAAGAATTCGCATTCCGCACGTAGTGCCGAATTGTTCGAGGCCGAGTCTGAGAGAGAATCGACACAACCGAGTTTTCTCCAAACAACCAACCAACCACCAACTCAATTTTTTTTAAACAAAAGCCAATCGATGTCTGTTGTGCAGGTCGTGAGTGCGAGCAAAAGTTGAGTCGTCCCGCCCAATCAATCAATCGTGAATGTTCCCTCCATCATGCGTTTAGCATCCCACTGCCCTCAGCATTGCCATTCAGCCATCGTGGCCCAGTCTGATTCGCACGATAGATGGTACGCATAAAGAATCCAGTTCTGCGCTCCGAAATGTAACAAGCGAAGGTTGAGATCTTGCGATTGATAGACAACCAATCAAAACCGGGACTCACACCGTAGCTCGCCTCTTGTCGACATTAGCTATAGCGATGGCATTCGTTTCCATAATTTCATAGGATTTGCTCTAGCCGCCGTGCCACGCAGCAACCGCCAAACCCACAAACGTAAAAAAAAACCCTCATGATTGTCTTCGGTCCTCATGTCCCGCATGAGAAGTATTACAGCCAATCCCAATCAACCAGCCAGAACTCATCAAGATCGCGCGAAGCTTTCTTTTTCCTTTGGGTGAGCAGCGTCTCGCAACGCAAGTTTTCGCTGGCAAGCTCATCACAAACAAGCGAGCTCGAATCCAAGAGTGATTATTGATTGGACGATGCAGTGGAATGGTTTACTGCAGTGTGTGAATGCATGATGATGTGGAGCGACGATCTCCCTCCAGATCGAGTAGGTGTCCCCGACGGCGACCAACCTCGAACCTCTGCAAATTATCTGTTTTGCAGCAAACTATTATTCAATTGATGGGAACAAATGCATTTGAAGGCGTGTGTGTTCACCAGAGGTGTTTGTTCGCTCGTTCTTTCGTGCATCGAGGGAGTGGTATTTTAAAGGACTCGATCAAGGATTGGTTCCAAAGACCATGGTTCTCCTCCGCCAAAATAGCTTAGGGTCGTGTTCGTCAGGGAATTGCTCTGTGAAATCATGATGCGCAAACTCACGAAATGCGCACACAGGGCGTTGGGCTGGTGGAGCCTCGTTTGGGGTTGAAGTGCGAAGACCCTCCTTGTCGACGCATTCCTCAGTTGCTGTTGGAGGCGGAGTTGTTGAATTGTTCTTCGAAATTGAGTCCATATCAGAGTTGGGGACCTTGAAGTGCCAGGATGTATTCTCCTTGCGTTCAATATCAGCTCTGGCGGCTAGAAATCCACTTGTATAACGCGATGGCGTGATAAGAGTGTTATCGTCAAGCGGATTACCAAATTTGAGGTCTTGTATTATTGACGCTTCTAATGCTGTGGCGGCGTGAAAGGGGCCTAGACCAGGCTTCTCAAGAAACGGATTTTCCGCAAATAGTAGTGCCTCTGAAAGGTTATTTTCGGTGTCGACAATCACGGGCTGTCGCGAGCGCGATCTCGATCTCGATCTGATGGACCTGACGACAAGACAGATGAAGAAGACAAGGCAGATACTCAGTGAGTAGAACAGATAGTGTGCATATGAAGTAAATAGGGAGCAATGTTCCATCTTTATACCGGTAGGGGACATGTTTGGAAGAACGGATGCCAGTGATTTAATCGGAATAGTAGTATGGGGAAAGGAAGACCAGGCATGCATTTACGACGATGAAAAACGGGGGAAACGAGAAAGAGTGCAGGATACACAAGGCCTACCTATATCATGGCTGGCACATGATGACAGTTATACCCTGTCGAGCGTGTCTCGAGGTCAGTCGGACAAGGAATGTGCATTGTGGCATGAATACGAAGCAGCGGGCGAGATAGCACTGGTAGCATTGGGAGAATTGGATTGCACGGAGGAAGGTTGGGTCCGGAGATGATGAGACTGGGTGAGATCTGGATGGGTGAGCCTTGTGGTCGCATGGAATATGGAGTCAAATTGGCGCCGTTCTCGCTAAGCACGGAAGCGAAAGATGTCTTGGGTTTGGCTGGCTGGCGTCGGAGGGCCAGTCGGTCGAGAGAGGATACCAGACTCTGGAGGTTGGACCATGCCGAGTCATAGGGCCAGCAGGGGCCAGATGGAGAAGTTAGGCGCTCCGTGGCGTGGATACGGGGGTCATCTGGACGATGAGGGTGCACTTGAAATGGACTCAGCTGGGGATGTGTTTGTGAATTGGTGGGATTGACCGAAATAGGTTCAGATGAGGAGGAATCGACGGATGTGCTCAGCTTGATCTGATAAACGCCATCCTGCGTATTAGGTACAGGCCTCTGCAGACTGGGAGAGTGGGCCTCAGCAGCTGGAGGAGGGTCCGTGCATGACCGATGCGGTTGACTTGCAGCCGAGAACCGAAGAGAAGGGGAATTTGGGAGAGAAGTTGGCAGGGGAGTTGGGACAAGTTCAGCTGGCGATGGCCACGCCACAGCGGAGTAAAAATATAAAACCAGGGCAAGGACCCATCTGGCACCCGCCTGGAAACCTTGAATTCGATGCCTCGCAAGGTTGAAAAGACGAGGCCCTGGAAGACCAGTAGGACTAGTTGGTACCCTTCCCGTGTTTGATGTTTGATGTTTGATGTTGAAGCTTGAAACTTGGAGCTTTGAAAGGATCGTATCTGAGGACAGCCAACAGGAATGTCAAGGGAGTCATGCGCGTCAAGGGACCCACGCGGCGCAGGTAAATGCGAGATGAGGGATCGATGGAAGTTTCCAGGGTGCCGATGCTGGCAGCACTTGACTCTTGCGCCGTGAGTCTTGACACTGTGAGTCTTTGACCTCTGGAGGCCTCGAGGGGGCCATGTGGCGAGTAGCTAAGGGTGGGATGTTGAATCTTGATTTGGTGTCAAAACACGAGGAATGAGAGGAGGGGAGGGGGGGGCAATCGACTTGGCTGAGGGACTGGACGACCATGGGTCAATGATGACCATGACGAAGTTCGGGGTGCCCTTTTGCTCGTGCCTGGCGTGCTCGGTATAAGGACTAATGGATTAATCTGAAATTCAATATTCTTACCATTGTTGTTGGCCTCGTCGCAGAATACTACGAATGACACCAATCAAGAGCCCAAGGAGCTCTGGGTTCAGAGACAAGGCGGCCTCCCCCCAAAAGATGTGCAAAAGGTACATGTCCAGGCAGAAGCAGCCCAGGCCCCAAGATGATGTAATGTCAAAACCCATTTAGGGTCCAGGGGCTTGGCCACATTGACTTTGCACTTCCGCCTCAATTTTATGTGTACCACCGTCCATTTTTGGTCGGAATTGCGCTTGAGCCTCTCCTCCCCCGCTTAATCATCACAAGATTCAGGTGCGTTCACGGGAAGCCACCAAGTTTCTCACTGTGCGGACTACTTTCCTACCAGGAGGTAATTCGTTTCTCGTCCGGTCCGAAGACAAGCACGCAGAACGAGCTGCAGGGACGGGAACCGTCACGTCGATAATCGTCGTACAGAGTGGTCTCATCCATGTGTGATACTTCTATCTGAAGACCCGAATCGTCATATCACACCACTCAACGCCCAGGTGGCTCGTCACCGCCTTCAAGGTTGCCTCATTAGATCATCATTCAGCTCATATGAATCGACGCTTGGTACCGAACGTCCAATGACAAACCCGGCCTCCAAACGCCCTCTCCTTCATCTAGAAACAATACTAATTCCATGTCCCGTCCCGAGAAACCCTCGCGCAATGTCCCAATGATTGATCCTGAAAAATTGCAAAACCAAATTTGTGTGCCGCCTCTCTTGTTGACAAAGCCACCCGAGTGTGAAGTGGCGCTGCAGGAACGCAAGAATTCTTCGGGTTCGATGATCCAGAGCCCCCCTCAGCCAGATGCTGTCTTCACTTTGTCATCCACCATGGCCTGCTTGTCTCCCCCACTATTTCGTCTAGTCACAGCTTGGACCAACTTCTTCAGCACATCCGGGGCGTCTTCTCTCTCCATCATCACCTCAACGATATTGAGGCCCTTGCCTTCTTGAAGTTGCCTATTTGCCAGGATCTCATGGAGCTGACCCCAGTCTGCAGCTCGCCTGGTCAACACCGGATATGCAGGGTCGTCCTTCGGGGCCCCAAAGTAGTTAGGCGCTTCGAGGTATCTCCATGGCTGGATGTCATTATACCCTGCCTTCATCCCATGGATCCATCGCTCAATTGTATACCCGTCGTTGTTCAGGATAAATATCGTAATGTCGAGCCTGTTGCGGATGATATCACTGAATGCCTGAGCCGTCATCTGCAAGCTCCCGTCTCCTTCAAAGAGGATGGTCCGACCTTGACTCTGTTTGCCCTCGGCGAGCAGCTCGCGTAATGCTAGCGCTGCCCCCTGTGCGGCACCGAACATGTAGCCTATCGACAGCCAGATCGATGAGTTAATGAGGCGCGTGTCAGGAGGCAGAACGAAATCACGGCCACCGATCGAGGGCGTGCCCGTCTCGGTCAACACAATGTCTCCAGACCGGAAGAACGTCGAAATCCGTCGCCAGAACGTCAGTTGATCGATGACATCCGCCGGCCGCGTGGGTGGAAGGCTCTTCAACTCTTCAGACGGGATGCCTAAATCGGGATAGGGGTTGTATTTGGGAAGCTTATTCTTGTCCAGCCGGTCAAGGATCCTGCGCAGTAGTGACTTGATGTGGACATTCGTATACTTGGTCCCTGTGACCTCAACAAAATCACGGTCGAAGGTGATGGCCTTGTGTTTGTCGGGGATGGTGCTGAACCCAAATGTGTTCACATCGCTGTTCAACGGTCCCAGTCGGAGAACCAGATCTGTGCCGTAAGCCCATGGGTTGTAGATTTGATTTCCTGCCAAGCCAGCATAAATTCCATGGAAATTGGGGTATGTTTCGTTGATGATCCCCTTGCCGAATGGTGTGGTCGATGTTGGGAATCCCGTGACCCGCACGAGCTCATCTGCCTCCTCCGTGATGCCAAAACGGTTGGTGAAGCCATCTACGATGATGAACGGTTGCTTAGCAGCATAGATCTTTTCGAGAATGAGATCCACTTCGGTGTCCTCGAATCCCTCATCGGTGAATCGCATCGTCAGATCCAGAGCCTTGTCGAGATCCGACGCCGGTACCTTGACCTTGACCATATTAGTAGGCAACTCAATATACACCGGTCTACTGTTCAGAACGCAGGCCTGAATCACTCTATCAATCGAGGCGGTCGCGGTGGCAGGATCAATGAGATTGGTCTGGGCCACGGTGACTTTGGCTGCCATCTCTGCAAAATGTCGGAAGTTTCCGTCTCCGAGGGTGTGATGCAGGTTCACACCGCCATCTTGGGCTTGTGTGGGCGGAGTTCCAACGATATGAATCACAGGGGCCATCTCGGCATATGCACCGGCGATGGCGTTGATGGCAGACAGCTCGCCTACACCACCGGTGGTGACCAGCACGGAGACTCCCCGAATTCGAGCATAGCCGTCAGCCGCATAGCCAGCATTCAACTCGTTCGCATTTCCGACCCAGTGGAGGCCGGCAGGCTCGACATAGTCGAGAGCTGTCAAATTGTAGTCGCCAGGGACACCATGTATCGACCTTACGCCGACCTGGTACAGGCGACGGAACAGGAATTCTGTGAGGTCAATTTGGTCACTCATCTTGTCAGAAAAGGAGTGGAGACGACTTTGAGATAATAATTGTATGGAGAAGTCCTCGTCAAAGAGCTATGGGCGGTGAAAGGGGGATGTTATGGTGGACTGGTCCAAATGTCCTCATCATATACGCGGCCGCTGGGAGGGGAAAACGACCCGCCTTCAAACGAGCAACACCCTAAATGGCTCAAGTAGTATTACCTCTGGAGGGTAAGCAGAGGTACTGGGAGTACTGTAAGATCAGATACTACCATTGCACTTGACGCCAATGACATGGCGAGCTGTTACTTCTGGAGGGGAAAATGATGTAGCCAGAGTTGCGGATGATGGGGAACAATGCAAATATTAGCCGGTTAAGGGCGGATGCCTGCGGTTGTGAACGGGCAAGCAGTGGAAACAAACAATGTGCCGACCATTCAGAGCGCCCCTTTGGCTGAGAGTAGTTCCGCTTTCAGCAAAATCCTGTGACGGACACGATGAAGGAGGCGGAATAATTGCGATAGTACGGTTGGCGATAAGAGCAGAAGAGGAGGGGTTTGATGTATGCACAAGGGCTTCCTACATTATAAATCAGTTTCTATCTCGCGGTAGCTTTTCTGAGGCCGGGTTTTTCTATGTCCTGCCGGCCGATCCATGGTTTGATTCCTGCAGTCCATCATTGCTTCAAATCTTGCTCCTGATTTGATGCCGACATCTCCGTGTGTGAATTCTCTCTCCGATCAATCAAAACTAGGCTGAATTGGGAAATAATCGTTGTTGCTGCGGTTGGATAGTTGCATCATTCCTCTCTGGCTCTTGCATCCTCAACTGCTTTCTGCCAGTCTGTGTAACGCATGTATAGGAACATGGAAATGGCGGCGCCAGCCAGTCCAGAACTTGGACCTATCCACATGCCACTCAATCCCATCTTTGGTGGGCCAAAAGCGAGGAAGAAGGCAAGTGGTAGTGCAAACAGATAGTACACTCCTAGATTGACCCATCCTCCGATTTTCTGTCTTCCCAAACCTCTCAGCAGGCCGTTTGAAAGAGCTAAAAGAGCGTCGAAAAATTGGGCTGCTGCCGCTATGGGAACCACCTTGGTGATAACAGCACGCACCGCATCATCCTGTGTGAAAACTTCGGCAATGATGTGGCGGCACGAGGTCAACAGGATCACGTCGAATGTTCCAATACAGACAAAGATCAAGTAGTGGGTCCTCCATGCAAGCCTAGCGGCTTCCAGTGCCCCATATCCAATTAGATTTCCAAATCGAGTCGAGGCTGCGATTGAAATTGGAAATGGGATGTGATACATGGTCACCACGATAGTCATCAAGACCGATTGGGCCGCCAGATCGATCTCACCAAGGTGACCGGCAGCGATCGTGAGGATATCAAAGGCTAGCCACTCAGAAAAGGTCATCATGACTCCTGGAATGGCGAGTTTGACCATAGGGCCCCAATTCTGACACGCCCGTCGAAGATCCAGGCCAGGCCAGCATTGCAGGTTTGAACGGGCAAACAAGACAATATACAGGGCCAGGACGATGGGCTGTAAGTTGTTGGACACAACAACTGCCCATGCAGCACCTTGAAAGCCGAGTTTGAAATGGAAGACAAGCAGCCAATTCCAAAGGAGGTTCAGAGGAGCACAGATGGCGACCACGATGAAGGCGGCAGTAAAATCCCCCTGGGCTTGACAGAGACGCTTTGCAGCTTCGAAGATTGCCCAGCCCGGACCACCCAACAAGTAGATTCGCATGAATTGGCCGGCAAGGATGGCCTGGTCCTTCTCAGGAACCAACGAAGACAATATCCAGGGCGAACAAATCCAGACGGTTCCAATCGGAACAGTTACGACGCAGACCAAGAGACTCATGCGTTGGACATGAAGGCCCACTAACTGCTTCTTGCCGTTGCCAAAAGCCTGAGAAGTCAGTGTATCGAGGCTCGTTGCCAGACCTTCGTAGATGCATAAACCTGTGATATTGGCAGTCATGGTGGCGAGCGACGCAGCGCCTAGTTCCTTCGTGCCCAAGCGACCAGCCACAAAGACAGTCACCAGACTGAAAGAGTACTGGAGAATATAGGTAACGATGAGCGGAGCAGAGTATCTGGCGAGGAGGCCTGTTTCTGCCTGCCATGTTGTTTCGAGCTCGGGGCCCTTCAGTAAAGCTGTGGTTTCGCCATCCTCGATAGCACCATAGTATCTTTCGTCTATTTGCTCGACCGACTTGCGAAAGTCATCGATGCCGTGCTCGTTGAGAAGAGCACTCGTCTCTGATGGGCGTCGTCCCGCCATGTCAACCAACTCTTGAGTCTATTCTTCCCAAAATGTAAGCTTCCGGCTGTCAAAATTTTCAGATCATATCTGCATCAAGAGGGACGAGCTCCTTCAACGACATAGCCCTGTAGAAATATCAAATATATGTATGAACGGATCCCGGATTCCGCAGAAGTCGGAGGATGAAGGTGATATATTTCAAATGAGAAGTGAAGATACAGATAATTAATATGGAAACACAAGCAAAGTTGAGCGGTGAGGTCCGCGAGTTGGGCAGTGGAGATAGAGGGGAAATGGCTGGAGAGCTGTGGGATGAGTACCTATTCGGATTAGGATTAGGATCTAATATTATCCACCAAATCTTGAGTCAGAGCCCACTAATAGGCAATGGCACTGCTTAAGTACCTAAGTAGGGATTATTGTAGACGAGTTCGATGCCTAAACCCGCCACGAGCCACCTAAAAGTGACCTGCCCGTACCAACCAGCCTACCCTGAGCAACCGAACCCTATTTCGTGCATGAGGCTCGCTTGACCACAAATCAATGCTGGTCTTCTGGTCGGATCAGTGTGCACTGTGCACCAGGTCGTTCACAAGAATTGTGACAGATACCAGGTAGGTAATCCCTTGTGCGAAAGTATAGAAACCCAAGTTATTCCTCCCACGACGCGTCTTTGCATCGCGTCGGGCTGAACAACACCATCGTCAAGGTACTAAGTTCGCCCCGGCTCTGCAAGCCCTGTGGATGCCTTGCAGCGGATCGCGGGGCAAGGATGAAACCTGCGATAAAGGCGTTGGCTGGGCAGGCCTGTAACGTCAACAACTTCGTCCACTGGTAGAACTTCTCGGCTTCTTTTTTCATCTTTATAACACCATCTCGACGCGTCTTCCCTGCATAGCTGCCGCACCGCACCCCAAACCCACCACACCTCCTCTTCACCTGACCTTGCTTCACTTCCGACCCCTCGCACAGTCACTTCCGCCATCATGACAGCTATATCCATCTCTCCGCGCAAAGTCGCCAGTCGACATGCACTTTTCCCATCCCCCGATCCATCCGCTATTAAACTCCCAGAGTCACCGCAGAAGAACACCACCAATACCCCCAACGCAGGCTCGTTGACAGATAAACCCAGAGGTCTGGGTCTACGGAGACCACAGTCACACAGTCAATTGTCCTCTACAGCCAACATGGGCACCCAAGCCTCCAACCTGCGACCACCACGCTTGGGCTTCAACTCAAAACCCTCTCGCGAACAACTGAATCCACCACCACCTCAACAGCCTCCAACCACTACTCCTGCCACCAACACGACGGCCACATCATCAGGTCGAGCACGCGCTAACAGCGATGCGCCCATGCCATATATACCCCGAACCCGAAAGAATCAGACGGTTTCTTCTTCTTCCAATCTATCCTCGAATCATCTAATCGCGCATGCTCGTAAATCGAGCCTAGAGATGACTCTTCGCGAGGGTCCACCGCCAGGAACAACGAAATCTTCAGCCTTGTCACTACTCAAACACTCCATTCTCAGCAGCGGTGTAATAGCAACAAAGGAGGGAATGTCCGACTACCGAATCTACCTCTGGCTCACCTTGTTGAACATCCCTCCCTTCCCGACCGACACCTATTTGGCTTTGATCCACCGAGGCCGTAGTCCGGCCTACGAGAAGATCTCCAACGATGTCTTTCGAACACTAGCCACCGACACGCTTTTCAAGAGACGAGTGACAGATGCAAGCCTGACCCGAGTTCTCAATGCCACCGCCTGGCGCATCCACGATGACCAGACTTCCGATCCACCTACGCCATTTGCTCTCAAATATACCCAATCTACCTACCTCCAGGGCATCAATGTCCTCAGTGCACCATTGCTCTACGCATCTCGCTCCGAGGCCCAAGCATATGCAATGTTGACATGCCTTCTCACCGAACATATCCCCTCATATCTTTCACCCACCATGTCTGGCGTCCACCGAGGCGTTGATCTGATCGATCGAATACTCGCACATATGAACCCGAAACTATCATCATTTCTCCTCAGCAAAAACCTCCCAGCCAGGATCTACGCCTTCCCATCCGTCCTTACCTTGTGCGCATGTACACCTCCTTTACCCGAGGTGATGAAGCTCTGGGACTTCTTGTTTGCCTTCGGTGTGCATCTAAACGTCATCTGCGTCGTGGCCCAGCTCTTGCTATGCAAGGAAGCGCTGCAGGATCACCCGAGCCCAGCAAAAATGTTGCGGAGTCTCCCCAGCTTGAACGCAGATGAGATTATCAAGATGACTCTCTTGATCATCCGAGAACTCCCCGAGGAACTGTTCCGCGATGTTGTTATGCACGGCAGGGAGACCTCATGATGACTTACTCTTCTTCTACTTCTTCTTCTTCCCAAGGTGTCGGCTGATTGATCTTTCAACGATTGATTTCACACGCACCAGCATTCCAATCCCAATTGGATTTGGGTTTCGGAAATGCCACTTCGGCTTTGAACCCCATGTTTTTGTATTACCACATTGTTACACTGTACTGTACACGAACGAGTAACGACCATTCTTATGAACCATGCACGAGCAGGACCGGAAGGACGAGCACGCTCGAAAAAAAGGACAGGCTCGACTCTTTTTCTCACTCCCCCCGCCCCTCCCCGGTCCAGCTCTGTGCCATTAAGGGGTTCCAATCTAAAATTTTCACGACATTCAGGAATAGATGCTTGCTTGATGGATGCATGGATGGGTTACTTGAAACTTTCACGGACATGAATGAGGATGTCACTTTCTAAAGAGGAAGCATAAGACACGTTACACAGAAATACACAGAAATACAAACACCGCAAGGTAACCCTTGTTCACGCCTATTTCCAAATCTATGAAACACTAAAGTGAACGTGTGACAAGCCGTTTTAGTAGAAGAGCCTGAGAGCAACAGATGGCGAGGAGAGTTCGCCCTTATTGCCCTAATGTCACGCCATGCCAACATTGAACAGGCAACGTCAGCCACTCCATTTGTACAAGACTGATGGGAGCATGCGAGGAGCGTGCCTCTCTCCTCCTCAGCAGTCTTCGGAGTCTTCAAGTCATATAGGACGTCTAGCGGCCATCTACCTTAGCGTCTAGGAATATATAGGTTCCGTTCAGACCCTCTAACGCAGGGGGTCTCTCTCTTATAACTTTAACTAATCTTAACTAACTTTTTAAATGTCCTGAATGAATCGAGACTTAGCGCTTCGCAGGTGTTCTGAGAGGCTTTACGTACAACGGTCTATTTTTATTGCCTATTCTTCATTCTCGGACTCCACTTCCTCCGGATTGATTTTTAATCACAACTTCTTACTTTCATTTTCGCTTTTTAACTCTTGGAAAATATCTCTACTATGATATCCTAGCGCAATTCTTCAACATAGGCGGAAAGCAAAGCCCTAGCACGGTACTGAATCCTCTGCGAAATTAGTATCGACGTCCTTCAATGAACGGAGCAACTGGCTCGTACTCGTATCTGATTCCATGTCTCTCTCCACTTTGATCAATGCTCTCAGCCCCACATTCTTGGCACGCATAATTCACAATTAGACTTCAATGTTATCTAGGACAAGTGGTACCCAGATTTGTTGTGGGGCCTCAGCCTCAACCTGAAATCTGGCACCAGCACATTCCTTAATCAACTATTACGGAATATGGAGTAGAAACTTCTCGAACTCTCGGTATTCTCACTACTCTTGCCTCGTATGATCGTTTGTTTCTCCCATCCCCACCCCCTGAACCTTGTGTCGCTCCTCTAAACCC